>Ga0209396_1001577_pt1 | contig 25111 bp, 22 predicted proteins | sample GOMGulsemesocosm_6_FD_184638 | JGI IMG/M metagenome (GOLD analysis project Ga0209396, IMG submission 184638) | Methane-oxidizing microbial communities from mesocosms in the Gulf of Mexico - GOM8C Gulf of Mexico (SPAdes) (version 2) | ecosystem: Environmental > Aquatic > Marine > Cold seeps... | reverse complement strand
TGTTTCTCTAATTTAGGGTGCTAATATACAATCTGAACATAGGGGTTGTCAAGTAAATAAGCAATTATATTTAATTTATTTGAATTCCGAGCGATTTTAAATCCGTCCAAAAAGATGGAAAAGATTTAGAAACCACCTCAGTTTCATTTATTTTTAAACTGGTTTTTAATGCTAAAGGCGCAAATGCCATTGCCATTCTATGATCTTGATAGGTATCAATCGATACATTACTTTTTATTGTCGATGAACTTTTTAAATGTAGTGAATCTTCAGTAATTGAAACTGTAGCCCCTAACTTTTCTAATTCAATTTTCAAAGCCTCTAACCTATCAGTTTCTTTTATTTTTAAGGTATGTAATCCATATAAATCACATGCAATCCCTAACCCAAAACAGCTAACTGCAATCGTTTGGGCAATGTCAGGAGAATTATTCAGTTCAAAATTTAATGACTGAGCACTGCACTCTGCCATTTTAGTTATCCGTATTTGGTTTTCCTCGAATGCTGTAGTTACTCCAAATTCTTTGTAAATATTTACCAAACTTGAATCTCCTTGTAATGAAGTTTCTTTATAAGAAGAAAGCGTTATCGATGTTCCAGTTTTGGACAATGCTATTAAACTATAGAAATAAGAAGCTGAACTCCAATCAGACTCTACAGTAATGGAATGCTCAGATTGAAATTCTGAATTCTGAACTATAGGGTAAACTTTTACTACATTACCTTCAAACGATGTTTTTACATTCATTTGATTCAACAAGGCCAATGTCATGTTTATATACGGTACTGAAGTGATTTCTCCCTCTAAAGTCAATTTCAACCCATTTTTTAACACAGGAGCAATAAGTAATAAAGCCGATATGTATTGGCTTGAAACATTCGCCTTTAAGTTAACTTCCGATTTTAATAATTGTTTCCCTTTTATTCGTAATGGTGGATATCCTTCATTCTCTTCATAACTTATATCCGCTCCTAACATTCTTAAAGCATCTACTAAAACACCTATCGGACGTTCTTTCATTCTTGAAGAACCTGTAAGTATCGTTTCTCGATTTTCTTGAATTGAAAAATATGCTGTTAAAAACCGCATTGCTGTTCCTGCATGATGAATATCAATAACATCCGACGAAGATTTTAACGCTTTTTGTAATACTTGACTGTCATCAGAATTGGAAATGTTTTCGATTTTCAACCTCTCAAATAGTGCCTGTAGAATTAATAATCTATTAGCCTCTGATTTAGACCCAGTAATTTGAATCTTTTGTTGATTCTTTAGTTTTGAATTTTCTAATACTAAATCCATTATTTTTTTTTGTGTTTTTTTATTTGAAAATGGGCCATTAAAAAACCATATACCACTGAAAATACTGCTAATACAATAATGTAATTCCTGAATTCTGATGTCATTACATACTCAGAAAAATCCTTAGTTATAACACTTAAAAACACCTTAATAATCACTGCTACAATAAAAAAAACTGCAGAAAATCGTGACCCTAACTTCAATAATGATGCGTTTGCTAACTTATTACTCATTTTTTATAATTTAAATTCTGTACCCAAAACACACCGGTCAAAATAGCTGAATAAACAAAACCTTCAAATACTAAACTCAAAGAGGTAGTATTATTTCGCCAAATAAGTTCTAACAACAAATAAACAGTAAAGCTTATTACAAACGAAAAAGCATAAGGTAATTTTAAAAATATTTTTTCATTCTATTTTAACTTTTCATTATTATGGTGCCTGTCATGATCACGTTTTGTTTTCAAGTCTAGTTTTTTATCAAAGGCTTCCTGTAAATTAATACCGGTTTGGTTTGCTAAACACAATACCACAAACATCACATCAGCAAGCTCCTCACCTAAATCTTTGTTTTTATCACTTTCTTTTTCACTTTGTTCTCCATAACGGCGAGCTATAATTCGGGCTACCTCACCTACTTCTTCAGTAAGTTGTGCCATATTTGTTAATTCATTAAAATAGCGGACTCCGTGGTTTTTAATCCAATTATCAACTTCTAACTGTGCGTTTTTAATGTCCATATTTTATATTTTTTCTAATACAATTTTTTCTGCATTTTTTAATGTCATTTTGTTATACACTCCTTTTAGATCTAAATAATTTGAAACAGGAATTATTGGCACGTTAACTTTTAATTCTTGTGTAATCTGAACTACATTCCCATTGTTTTTAATTAAAAAACTATACCCCCCATACTTTTCATTCATTTCAACTCGGATACTTTTGGGTACCGATTTTATAGCATACCCATCTGGAATAGTTAAATTAATAATTATTTTTGATGTTCTAGGATATGTAAAATCTATTGGACAAAGTCTTTCTTTTTGACTAAATATATTCTCTTTTTTTGTTAAAAACAATAGAGGTGATATATAAATTTCACTACCAATATTCTCTACTCCATTTTCATAATTAAAATCATACGTTTTCATGATTGGCTTTGATAAATCATCGTTGTTTCCTATTATCAAATTTTCAATTTCTATTTCATCATAATTTTTAGAGTACTCTTTCACTAAATCTTCATTAACAACACCTCCATAGTTTTTTCTGTGATTATATGCTATATAACCTGTTTCTCTGCTTCGTAACTTTCCAGTTAAATTAAACTCATCATCTAATTTCACGGATACCATAGTAGTTGACAACGAATTTCTCTTTGGAAATAAATTCACCCATGTAGAACTTCCATTTTCTCTAATGATTCTTCCTTGCCAATTTAGTGCTTCTTTAGGAATTATATCTAAGGTTGTATAACTTCTAGTTGCATCCAAAAACATTACTTCATCTTTTAGCTCTAATCCACAAACCACATAATTAAATCCTTTTGTTGTGGCAAATAAAGGTACTCCATGAGATTTTGTTGATATCAACACAGGGTTAGCATTAATACCAGCGTGCTTTAGCATTGACACCAATAGTAAATTAATATCTCCTGAATTTCCTTCACCAGTTTTATATGCTTTTTTCAGTCCATTATCGGCGGTATAGCCAACAAAACCATTCCATCTAACTTTACTTTTAACAAAACTAAATATAAGAGCTGCTTTCTCCATAGGGTCACTCACTCCCGCTAATAGTGCCTTAATATCATTTGAATAAAATGATGTCTTAGTCAATTCTCCTCCGAAATTAGGGTTATCGTAAATGTTTTTAGTTACTCTATCCCAATTTGTCCCATAATCTTTCATTGAACCATTTGGAGCTTTAAACATTACATACTCCCATTGTATTTTTGCTCTATACAAGTTTAAATTAGCTACGAATTTTTCCTTTTTTAACGCAGGTATATTATCCAAGCTTGCCTCTGTAATTGCCTCATTAAAGCTCAATTCTGATGTAGAAAATTTTGTTTGAACAACCATTCCATCAAACGTTCTATTAGCATCTGTTGTTTTCTCAACCCTTGCTTTATTTCTCTTATTCAATTTAGGATAATATTCTGCTTTTGGATTTAGGTATTTAGTAAATTTAAAATATTCAGGTATGGCTACTTTAAAATCCAATTTATTAACTGGAATCGAAAATTGTAGATTAACATCCTTAATTGATAAAGAAGTTGATCGTATCACATATTTATACTCCAATACACAACCTTCTTTTACGCTAGGCATTGTAAATATTTTTTTTTTCCAATACTTATTAATTTCTTCTTCGAAAACACCAGCTTTTCTTAACTTTTCTTTTTCTACTTTTGAGTTCACCAAGGTATATGTATACCCTTTTAAATCAATCAATTCTTCTTTTGCTAAACCTGCTCCCGCATACAATTCTACTCTTCTAGTTGCCCAATCAAAACCTTCTTTACTATAAATTTTAATTCGCTCCTGAATCTCTCGCATTTGAACAAACCCTCTTTCTGAACTATAATCGTATTTTATATTTTCTTTTCGATATAATATTGTAGCATTAGCTGTTGAATCTAAAGGGTTAAACTGCTCTTGTAATTCTTCGGCTGATACTTTACCAAATTTAAAGTTTTGGGCATTTAATGATGTTACCCCCAATTGTAACAATACTATTAATAATAATTTATTCATTTTATGATTTTAAAGTTAGTACGAATTTTGATTTATCTTTTTTTGATATCTTTTTTATAAAAGTTCTATATGAACTATATTTTTCTTTTGAAAACTCACCTTCTTTTAATGTTAGTACTCGTGTGTATTTTATTTTATTATCCTCTGTTTTTTCAACTGTAATTTTATAAGAACCAAACTCACTATCAATTTTATAATTTTCTGGTAAGGCTACTATAGAATATTCATTAGGTATTTCAAACACATAAGAATCGGAGTCAGAAAAAGAACGACTTGTTTGAAAAGGTAATTTACGCTCTTCATATTTTATTGGAACCCTAGATAATCTATTAAAAGGGTTTATTGCCACCAATAACTTATCTCCAGCCATAGTAGCATAATTACTTACTGAAACTTTTAATTTTTCATGAAATTCAACCTTATCTTTATCAATAGCTAATTCTTTACTAATTACCGAAAACCCATTCAAGTAATCCCAAATACTTGAATACCTTTCTTCCAATTTCTCTGGATTCATTCTCATTTTATATGATTGTTGATCATATTGAATACCTTTAGATACACTTGTGTAATTAGCGTTAAAACCACCTGAATTTTCTATCCTTATACTTGCATTTGCATCAAATGTATTAAACGACTCATCATATATAGGCGTATGTACTATTTTACCTCCTTCTGGAGTCACCACTAAAACATCTCTATCATCTGTAAAATCTCCTAAAAAACCAAAAGGCATGGTTTGACTTGTACACTCTAACCATATTGACTCCTCTTCCAAAGGAACGTTTAAAAAAACATGATTACCCTGCATTGATGCAAAATCTTTATCTAAGCTTTTTTTAGAATTACCAGCGCTTACAATAGTATAATAAGCGTCAATATTTTGAGATTTCAACAAGGCCTTAGTGTAATTAGTTAATCCTTTACAATCACCATACTTTACTTTATCAACTTCTGTCGCTTTAATAGGTTGCCACCCACCTATTCCTAATTGCACACCAACATACCTAGTGTTGTCCTGTACATAGTTATAAATACGTTTAATCTTCTCTCTTTTAGAAGGAGCGTCAGCTATTAGCTCGGTTATTATCCTTTTTGTAGATTCATCAATAATATCTCTATCAGTTAGCAGTTTTATATGTTGCCATAATCCAAACTCTTTCCAATTCTTACCATTTCCAAATTCACCTTTTAACTCAAACTCATTTAATGCTACACGAATCCAAGGCATTAGTGTAGAAAAATCTGGCGACATTCTTTCTTGCTCTACAGCTTTTAGTTTTTCTGCAGAAAAACTTAATTCATTCCCTTTATCTTCAATTTTAAAATCATACCCTTCCAAATTATAAGGTTTAAATTTGTACTTCGCATTTGTATGATTTATTAGTTGATATGTTGATTGTTCTAAACTTATGTAGTAACCCTCAACTGGGCTCCAGCTATTTATAAAAGCAGTAGACTTTTCTTTTACTTTTGACTCAAAAACAACTGTATAAGGATATGACGTAGGATAATACTCTAAATGCTTAACCCTATTATCCATATACATTTGCCCCCCAGAAACAGCACTTGCATCTTTAAAATCGGACTTTTTATATTTTTTAATAATTTCACCGTTTCTGTCCAACACTAAAACCGATAATTTCTGTATAGTCCTTGAATCATCATACCCCTCATATGTATCAACATGTTGATCCCCAAACCTATTTAAAACAGTAACAACTCTACGTTGTGTTATTAACATTTGATCTAATGCAGTAATTTCTACAGATGTATGATGCTCCCTAATAACAGCGTTAGCATTTTTTTTTAGCTCCACAGGAATTGAATAAACATTATAGTCTTTCTGGGAAAAGCCTATTTGCATATTTGAAATAAGGAATAATAGAATTAAATTTTTAATCATAGTTAGTTTTGTTTAAATGGTAATTAAGTGTTTAAGAATATGATTTTTTTGTTGAAGAATATTTTTGGTTTATTCTTTTAAATATCAATACTACAGCACATGGAACCCCTATCCATAATAGCTCGCTTAATATTACTCGAATCCCCCATTCAGAAAAGAATTTAGAAATTCCTATTGGTGATACTTGTATAGGTCTGCAACCAAAAAAATAACGTGAATCATTAAACGGTATAAAGAACCCAACCCCAAGGCCTCCCGTTGTCATTGCATCCAATATTGCATGTGATATAGTTGCTAAAAATAATACCACAAAGAATATCATCTTCTTAGACTTCCCGAATATCAAACTCAGTACTGCTGACCAAATTATCGCAAAAAAAATGGAATGTGTAAATCCTCTATGCCCTAACCAATGTTCATAGGCATACCCAAACTTAAAAGCCAACACATCAATATCTGGCAATATTGCGGAAATCATTGCCAAAACAAGTAATAATTTCACTTGATTTTTATCAAGAATTTTTGATAAAGTTGCTCCGACTAATGCGTGTCCGAATACTGATGCCATTATTCTTTATTTTTTTTAGCAAAGATATTAAGTTCAGTACATAAAAAAGGCTCAAAACAATTATTTTGAGCCTTTTTTTATAAATTTAGTAATATTATAAGCTTAATATAATATGTTCTAATATTTTTTTAACATCTACAATTGCAGACGGCCCAGACTGGTGATTTTCAAATGTAGTGTAATATACATTTCCAGATTGATTTTCGTTACAACCTCCTAAAATATCACCATGTGCTAAATGCGTATCTAAAGCATTTGAATTTACAGTAATTGTTATTGGATTACCAGGGTTTCCTGGTGGAATATGACAAATAGTTACCCACTCACCATTGTTATTACTTGGCGGTGTAGCATCAGTACTCGTTATATTATTTGTTCGCATTACTAAAGGTGTCCCAAGGGTATCTTCAACCAATACTTCCCAAAAATTATGATCAATATCATGAACAATAGTCCAAACACCTGAATCAATGTCCATTTCTGTTTTTCCTAAAACGGTTTGATACTCTTCAGTTAAAACCGGGCTATTATATAGCTCAGGTCTTAACCCCATTTTTTCAGTACAAATAGTATCATCATTTATAAAACCACCTGGTCTTGCTTCACATAGTGTTCCAGATTCATTATCCGCCCCTAGAAAATATCCAATTGCCCAATCCGAAGCATATAAACTTCCTCCTTGAGCAACATAATTTATCATATTAGTGTTGGTAGCCTCATCAAAAGTGGCCAAGTCACAATTCAAAAACACTGCGTCGTATTGGCTATATAAATCTGGAGAACTTAAATCCGCTACAGTAACCTCCGTAACTGAATACCCCATCTCTATAACTAAATCTTGAATAGAGTCAAAAGCTCCTGCTAAATACGCAAGGTTTGCCTGCTGGGTTAAAACCATATTTGCACTAGCTGTTAAATCTAACACCTCATCTTCTGCTATTGTTACTGAAGATACCGTTCTAAACAATCTTCCATCTCCAGTTTGAATATGAAGATCACCCGTTCCTTCTGGAATAGACAATTCAAAATTACCATTGGTATCAGAATATACATGTACTATTTCTCCATTATAATCATGAAAAACTAACGCCCTTGCAACTGCTGTTCCGTTATTAGACACTACTTTCCCTATTACCGTTCCTGTTTTCAATTGTTCTATTGCTGGAACATCTTCTTCATGAGAACAACTAACAAATAAAATTGCAGAAAAGAATGCAATTAAGTATATATTTTTCATAATTTATTGAGGTTATAAATTTAATAATCAACAAAGTATGAAAAATATCTTATTCTCAACTTACTATTAGATAAAACGCATAAATAGTCGATAAACTTAAAACTAAGTTTAATAAAGTAAATGACTATTCTTTATTTTTTGAATCTATTGCAATAGTAACTGGACCATCATTTATTAATGCAATTTTCATATCTGCACCAAATTCACCTGTCTGAACAGTTTTCCCTAGATCGGATTCTAATTGCTTTATAAATGCTTGGTATAACGGAATTGCTAGTTCTGGTTTTGCAGAGCGTGTAAAACCTGGTCTGCTTCCTTTTTTAGTACTTGCGAACAAGGTAAACTGACTTACTACAATAATGTCACCCTTGATATCCTGAACTGACTTATTCATCAATCCGTTTTCGTCAGAAAAAATACGCAATTTGGATATTTTAGCAGATAACCACGAAATATCATCTTGAGTATCTTCCTCTTCTATTCCCAATAAAACAACTAAACCATGACTTATGCTAGCAACAATGGTATTATCTATTGTTACTGAAGCTTCTGAAACTCGTTGAAGTACTGCTCGCATATCCCTATCTTACTCTCTCCAAAGAAGAGAGAAACTATTTGTTATTCGTTTTTATAGTCGTCAATACGATAATGTTCACCATCGCCTTCTATCATTTGGATATAGCTTTTGTAACGTGAATAAGCAATATCTGCATTTTCTAAAGCTTTTTTAACTGCGCAATGTGGCTCTTCAATATGCAGACAGTTATTGAATTTACAATCTTTTTTTAAAGCAAAAAATTCAGGAAAATAATCCGTTATTTCTTCTTTTTCCATATCAACAATTCCAAAACCTTTGATTCCTGGTGTATCAATAATTCTAGCATCAAATGATAAATCAAACATTTCAGCAAAAGTAGTAGTATGCTGTCCTTGACTATGTTGACTAGAAATTTCTTTTGTTTTAATATCTAACCCTGGTTCAATAATATTTACCAAAGTTGATTTACCTACTCCTGAATGCCCAACAAACATACTTGTTTTACCAAGCATCATGTCTTTAACTTTGTCTATGTTCCTTCCTTCTAAAGCAGACACACCAACACATTCGTATCCTATTTCTCTATACAACGCTGCCATATATTTCACATCCAACAGTTCCTCTTCATTATAGGTGTCTACCTTATTAAAGAGCAATACCGTTTTTATGTTATATGCTTCTGTTGTTGCTAAAAAACGATCTATAAAACTTGTGAATGTAGGTGGATTATTTAATGTAATCAGTAAGAAAACCTGATCTATATTAGAAGCGATTATATGTATTCTTTTCGATAAATTAACCGATTTACGAATGATGTAATTCATCCTATCATGAATAGTATGAATTACACCCGTCTCTTCGTTATTTTTATCTTCAATATTAAAATCAACTACATCACCAACTGCAATTGGATTGGTGCTTTTAAGACCTTTGAGCCTAAACTTTCCTTTAATCCTACATTTATAAATCGTTCCATCATCGGTTTTTACCGTGTACCAACTCCCTGTAGATTTATAAACTGTTCCTGTCATACAACAAAACTACATTGTTTTTTTTACTAATCTATTTTATACTAGTAAAATTCTAAACAAATGAGTTAATTAAAACACGATTAATTAATCACTTTCTTTTGATGATTAATAGACTCCTGATGAATTGCCTTAAATATTTTCAAGGTAAACTCTTCACTCAAGCCTTTTTCTTCAGCACGTAGAATCATTTTTCCTAATATTTCATTCCACCTATTTGTTTGCAGAATCGATACGTTGTTTTCTTTTTTTAGAAGACCAATTCCATCTGCAACCTGCATACGCTTTGAAAGCAACCCAAGTAATTTGTCATCCAACACATCAATATTTGCCCTTAACTTAGTTAACTCCAATAAATAGTCTTCTGATGAGGCTTGCTTTTTCCTTACTTTCAAATCTATCATCATCTGAACCAGTGTTTCAGGGGTAATTTGTTGCTTAGCATCCGACCAAGCATTATCCGGATCAAAATGTGTTTCCACCATAAACCCATCAAAATTAAAATCTAATGCTGTTTGACAAACATCAAAAATTAAACTCCTTGTTCCCGCAACATGTGATGGATCACTAATTAAAGGTAAATCTGGAAAACGATTCTGTAAATCAATTGGTATTTGCCATTCTGGATTATTTCTATATTTTGACTTTTCAAAAGAAGAGAACCCTCTATGAATTACCCCTAATTTTTTAATATCAGCCGTATATAATCGCTCTACTGCTCCTAACCATAAAGCTAAATCTGGATTTATTGGGTTTTTCACCAAAACTATTTTATCCGTTCCTCGCAAGGCGTCGGCGATTTCCTGTACAATAAACGGACTAACAGTTGTTCTAGCTCCTAACCATAAAATATCAACATCATATTTCAGTGCCAACTCAACATGTTTTGGGTTTGCCACTTCTGTAGCAGTCATCAATCCTGTTTCTTGTTTTGCTTTTAGCAACCATTTTAACCCTTCTTCTCCAACTCCTTCAAAATTCCCCGGTCTTGTACGCGGTTTCCAAATACCTGCTCGCAATACAGTCGCGTCAGTATCTTTTAATTCGTGTGCAATTCTTAATACTTGCTCTTCTGTTTCTGCACTACATGGTCCTGCAATTACTAATGGATGCGTTAATTGCATTTCATCCAACCATGTTCTTAATTCTTTTCTATTTTCCATTCTATATTGTTATTCTAGCACTCCTTATTACAGGAATGCGCTTTTAATTATTTATACTCTTCTAAACGATACTCAATTACTTTACTCCATGTGAGTTTACTCCAAGAGAATTGATTAACTCACTTTTTTTATTTTCTTTATTACTTCTATATACTCCTAAAATTTTCAATTTTTTTACCGCTTTCTCAAGCATTGTTGTCACCTCTGAAAATAACTGATAATCCTCAAACAGCACATCTACAAAAAAAGCATATTGCCATGGTTGACCAATAACTGGAAGTGATTGAATTTTAGTTAGATTTATCTTAAAGGTACTGAACAATTGCAACACATTAGATAAACTTCCTATATCATGGTTCAATTCAAACTTAATTGACGCTTTATTTACATGAGACACCTCAACATCCTGCTTCTTTCCTAGCAAAACAAAACGCGTTTTGTTATCCTTCATACTTTGAATATTGCTATCCAAAATTTTTAATCCAAATTCCTTTGCTACTTGCTCTCCAGCAATTGCAGCTACCCCTGTTAACCGCTGTTCTTTAATTTTTTTTGCTTCTGAAGCCGTATCCTTACCTTCAACCACTTTAAATTGAGGCGGAAATTTTCTTAAATACTCTTTACACTGCAACAATGCTACTGGATGAGAATGCACTTCTTTAATATCATGTATCGACTCACTTTCCAGTGCCATTAAATGCATTTGAATGTTTAAATACACCTCATCCAAAATAACCAAATCACTTCCGTCAATTAAATTATAATTAGGAAGTATCGAACCAGCAATGGTGTTTTCTATTGCTAACATTCCAAAATCTGCTTTAAAATCAACTAATGAATTAGTTACTTTTTCAAAAGAATCACATTTTAACAACTCTACATTTTCTTCTCCTAACAGTTTACTTACTGCTAAATGATGAAATGAACTCTCAATTCCTTGAATGGCAATTTTTGTCTTCATAATTATTCTCCTTTTAACGCTCTTATAAAATCGTTTCACTTTTTTGCATAAAAAAAGTCCCGATTTCTCGAGACTTTATATATACTATTTGTTTTCTATTATATTTTTCAAACAACGTGTACAAAGTCTCGACTCTTACTAAAAAAGTAAAAGCTAAAATAAAAACTTTGCCAAGTGCTCTGTGTCAACATTATAATTGTTTTGTTGGTACAAATGTATCACAAAATTGTTTGTGTGCAACTTTTTTTATCTTAATTTTAGCACTCTAAATACTACTGGGTATTTATTTAACAATAAAAGATAAAATACTACATGTCGATATCGGTACAGAATATTTCTAAGTTTTATGGTGACCAAAAAGCGTTAAACAATATTTCTTTCACTATTAAAAAAGGAGAAATAGTAGGCTTTCTTGGTCCAAATGGCGCTGGGAAATCAACTATGATGAAAATTCTTACAACCTATATTAATAGTTCTGAAGGAAATGCTGTAGTTAATGAATTTAGTGTTAATAACCAACAGCAACAAGTTCAACAAAGCGTAGGTTATTTACCTGAACACAACCCTTTATATTTGGACATGTATGTTAAAGAGTATTTATCCTTTAACGCAGATATCTATAAGATAAAAAAAGAACGAATTGAAGAAGTAATTACATTAACTGGGCTTACTCCTGAAGCACATAAAAAGATAAATCAACTTTCAAAGGGGTACCGACAACGTATAGGATTAGCAAACGCATTATTACATAATCCTGATGTTCTTATTCTTGATGAACCCACAACAGGATTGGATCCTAATCAGTTAGTAGAAATTCGCGAATTAATAAAAAGTCTAGGTAAAGAAAAAACTATTTTCCTATCTACTCATATCATGCAAGAAGTAGAAGCTATTTGTGATAGAGTAATTATTATCAATAAAGGAGAATTAGTGATTGACACTCCTATTTCTGAACTAAAAAACAATCAAGAGCAATTAATTGAAGTTGAGTTTGATTTTAGGGTTGAAGATCAGTTATTAAAACGACTACCTAATGTTACTGACGCAAAAAACACATTCGGAATGACTTGGGAAATCACCTTTGACACCAAAAAAGACATGCGATCTTTAATCTTCGATTTTGCTAAAGAAAATGAGCTTAAAATTTTAAAGCTCGATACCAAAAATGTAACCCTGGAAAACTTATTTAGAGAACTTACAACGTAACTTGCTCTTTCTGAATTTCTTCGAAAACAGCATCAATTATTTTATGAAACTTCTTATCCTGATTAGGATTTGAACAATTCATTAATATTGAAATGACTACGTTAGATTCTGGATAGACATAAAAAATACCGTACCCACCTAAACCATTACCAATATGGCCAAAACATGGCCTGTTATTATGATCATAACTAGCTTGCCAACCTACACCGTAGTAGGTTAAATCATCTCCAACTTTTTGAGAAGTAGTAAATTCTTTCATTATTTGTTTCGAAAGAAAATTTGGACTTAAATACGCACACCCTAATTTAGAAATATCTTCCGACGTAGATAAATACCCTCCGCCTGCTAACTTATAAAAATTATGCACTGGAGCTACCTCAACAAATTTCCTTCGGCTTTTCTTACTATAAAAAACTGCTTTATTAATCACCTCCTCTTGCCTATCGGGACAAGTATGATGTAAACCCAGTGGAACTAAAACCTCATCTTTTATAATTGTCTCAAAAGGTTTCTGAGCTACTTCTTGCATTGCTAAAGACAGTAAATTCCAACTATAACTTGTATAGGAATAACTTTCTCCAGGCTGAAACAATAAAGCATCATTTTCAAATAACGCAACCCCTTCTTTAATCGTCAAAGGTTTATTATTCATAAACTCATTGCCTTTATAATTTCGTATCCCTGCTAAATGCCCACCTAATTGTTTTATGGTGAATTCATACTTTTTTTTAGGAAAATATTTAATACAATTATGAATTGAATCCTCCAAATCAATTTGAGAAGCAGCAACCATTTTCGCTAATCCTGTAGCTGCAATAGATTTTGAAACACTCCCAACCCTAAAAATTGTTGTAGATGGATTAACTAGTAACTCGTTTTCCAAATCGGCATAACCATAGCCTTTAGAAAAGGTAGTTTTTCCGTTCCTACTTACTGTAATTGCCAATCCTGGAACTTTTTTCTTCTGAACAAGTTTTTTTAAAATCCGATCGACCTTTTTAAAACTCTTTTCTTCTTGTCCAAAAAGGTTATTTATAAATGAAAACATACACAGTAATAATACTATTCGTAATTTAATAATCATATTCGTATTCATAAAAACTTAATCATTAATATTATATAGCCTACCTCATTTCTAATTTTAAAAATATTGGCCAATACCGAAAACGACTCCACTACTAGCATTTTTTGTAATGCCGTAACCATAATCTATCCTAAAAATTGCGTTATATATTTTTTTATGAATCAGCCTCAACCCAATACCTGGATATATTTTAATGTTTTTTGAGTTTGTAAAATCCCCAAATCCTCCTCCAGGGTTTCTCCATGTACCACTATCTACAAAGGCATTTCCTTGTAAAGCAAACCACCCTTTTTCATACATTGTATATCGATATTCCGTATTTAGCAATATAACTCCTGTTCCTCTGTCAATCAAATTCCCTACACCTCTAACATTTAAGTTATTATCCAAAGCAAATGGCGCAAACGGACTATCACTATTTGTAGCCAAACCCAAACGCAGCCTGCTAGCCCAATTTCCATTGTTTGAAATTCTCTTATAATAATACAAGTCATTCCAAGCAATAAAAAAGTCCTCTTGCATTTTATTGTTTGAAGTTACTGACTGCAAGGAAAGCATACTTCTAAACCCTGAGATATACTGGTAGGAATAGTTCAATTTATCATAGTCATACACCAATTTAAACAATACTTTATCCAAATCTAGACTTCTAGGAACTTCGTCAGGCACATTACCTGACACATATTGATATTTTTCACTAAAAACACTAGATCCAAAATGAAACTTATGTTCTGTTTTCAACTCATACAGTCCTAAAACCTCAACTGATTTATTGTTATACAAGTAATTTGCACTTTCCCCTTTAAAATACAAAGGCTCTTCACTTTTCCAGTCCTGATGATTAATTGCTAAGCCCAATTTCTTACTAAAAAGATATGGAGCCCTAAAATTTATACTATACGTATCGTAACCATTGTTTTGGTAAAATCCTCCAAAAGCAATTCCTTTTCCTAAAAAATTAAAATCATATAACCCTATCTTATATGAGAACTGCTCATTGGTAGCTGTCCAAATATTTATATTAGGTATTAAAGTAAAATTTTCTTCTATATCATAAAACACATTATATCCGCTCCCAGTTTCCGTCAAAAAAACTTGATAATATGCGTGTGACACTCCTGGCAATCGTTTTAACCTTGTAACATCCTTATCTAATAGCAAGGAATCTAAAGTAACTCCAACCTTTACGTCTATTATTTTATGTACAAAAGATGGTTTTGTTTTCTTAAGACCTCTTAGCTGTAACGAAACCACTTTTTTCTCCTGAGAAAAACTTAGCATCGAAAAAACAACTAGGCTATATAAAATTATACTTTTCAAATATTTGCCATTAAATTTATAAAGAACTTAAACAGAGTAACTCCTTTCTTGATTAAAACAAGGCTCTTACTCCTAAACTAAATGTCTGCCCTAATCCCTGAAAATTATTACCTCGAACAATTTTACCAAAAGAAGTTTCCAAGTTTAACATCTTTGTTAATTGATACTTTCCTCCTACACCAAACTGTGTATAATTTTGCTCAAAATCATTTCCTAAACCAATTAAAAAAGACTGTTGCGCACTTACAAATACCGTTACCTTACTTGATGGGAAATAACTAATAAATGCACTTAGAGGTAAAGTTAAACTATTATTTGCAAAACGTTCTCCAATATTTTCTGTTAACGGATCAGCGTCATCTCTATGTTCTCCAAAATTATATCCAAAATCAACCTCTCCAAAAAACTGAAACTTATCTGCTCCAAATGATTTGTCATAGAAAAACTTAGTTTCCCAGACATAACTTCTTTTATCTAAATATGGCGCCCCAGGAACATCTTCAAACAATGGAATATGAAACGATGTTTGTAATGAGAAGTTACTCACATTTTTTAATGGTTGAATTTTTATAGATGGTGCAACTGAAGACAGTCCGTTTCTAGTTGTCTTTCTATCATCTTTAAAACTCAATACATCTAATGCTCCAGCCCCTCCATAAGTATTAGACTTCGTTTGTAGAATTACTCCTATATTTATTCTATTAGATTTTGAAATACCTGTAAACACCTCTAGTTTTGAAGTAAAAAATGTCTCTCTATCAATTTTTACTGATTTTGACCTAACATCTGTTCTTTCAGTTTGAGTATAAAAACTATTGAATAGTTTAATATCCCATTGTCCTTTCTTTAATAATTTAGACGGAGTGTATTCTTGAATATTACTTTTTGCACTTTCGTCAGGGGATTTTTCTTGTGAAAACCCTAAAAAACTAATTAACAAAAAAAATCCTAAAAATGTATTTTTCAATTTCATAATTAAAGTATTAATATATTATTTAATTTGGTTTAATGTCCAATCATATGTATAATAAGATGACTTAAATGAATTTGAAATTTGTTCCTTCCTGTACAGATTTACAAAATCAATTATTGATTTATTATTCACAGTAAAATCTGAGTTGTACCATTCAAATATTTGAGAAAAAAGCACCTTTTTTTTCTTATTATTTACTTTAATAAAATTTGGATTGTTTAATGCTAATTTTGTTTGCCTGTCCAATTGAGCTTCTATAGTACTAGGTAAATAAGCCTCTTTGATGATTGGTGGGCAACCTAAGCCAGCACATACCAGTACAAAATGAAATCGAGGATCATTATTAAATTGTGCTCTGAGCAATTTGTTTTCAATATCGTTCAACGTGATTTGACTTCCTCCAAGATCATGTTTTTTCTTATCAAAAAAACCTGAAATATCCAACGGGCTTTTTATGGGGTACTTTGCTACTACAGATTTTATGATTGTTAAATTATAGGCATTTATCCAAAAAGCTCTGTATTGATTTGAGTTTATTTTGTGAACTTTTATTTTTGAAGCAAGCTCTACAAGTTCATTTAACTGGTTAGGCGAAGCTTTTATTTTTATATAAGCAACTTTACCATCAACTACATTTACTTTAAAAAAAGCATCTGTTTTCTCAAAGAATTGTGAGATGTTTTGTGAAGTGACCTTAGTAAAACTAAGCAAGCAAAGGAATGAGAATATTCCTTTTATAAATAAGTTTTTCATGTTAGCATAATTTAATCTTATACTAAGTCGAAACTATTAGAAGTACTTACAAGTGAACTGAAAAACCTTAGAAAACAAAGCCAAAACTACCTGTTATTCCAAATTTTCTAGCGTTAGGTACTTCAAAATAATTTCCTCTAAAATTAAAATCAATTCTAAACACTTTAAAGATATTTCCTACTCCCAAACTATACTCCCAATACACCTTATCATGTGGAGCTCCATAAGTTTCGGTTGTTATAAAATTCGGCGTATTTGCATCTAAATTTATACTCTCTTCTGACAAATCACCCCAAGCTCCTCTTATACCAACAATTTCCCTTAAATTCATTTTTTTTAAAAATGGAATTCTAGAAAAAAGTCGTCCATTAAAATTGTGTTCCAAATGTACTGATGCATATGTATCAGTAACAAAGTCATAATAATCCAGTAATGGGAATGTATTAAATATTGAAAAATATGCCTGATTCCCTGGTATTACACTTAATAAACCTAAAGGTACTTCTCCAAATGTTTTCCCAACTTCTACATTTGAAAACAACCTTCCAAAACCACCTATTTGCCATGGTTGCCTGTAAAACAACTGTACTTTTGAATAATCAAAATCACTTGCAGCAACTCCTTTTATTCCTTGACTTAGGCTTACGAATATTGTTGGATGATTGCCATTTACTGTTGATCTTTCTACTCCGTAACCTGTTGTTTTTTTATTTGGTGTATATGTTAATGAAAGATTCACTTCTGACTGCTTCAACTCAGACTTAATTGTTGATAATGTTTGATCAGTATAGAAATCTAATCCAAAAGTATTTGAGGCAGACTTCAACGTACGATAACTACCGGATAATTTTACTACAAAGTTTTTAGCTACTTCTGTTTCAATTGCCAACGTACTTAAGTTGATAGATGTTAACCTATCATTAGAACCTGATGAAAACAATGATGATGACGCAAAACTACGCCCTAATATATCATTTGTAGTAGTTAAACTAACTCCTATTTGTTCAATATCTCGTCTGTTTCCTCCCGACAATATCCACCTGTTTTTTCTACTTATCAACCATTTTCCGGACAATCCATATTTAAACTGATTATCTTTAAAGCCGTATGCTCCGTATCCTTGAATCCTCCATTTATCATTAGGCCCAAAATATGTTCTTCCGCCAGCTCTTATTCTCACCCCCTCAACATCATTGAATCCAAACGTTGAAAATATCGGGCCAAAATCCATTTTAAGCTTTGGTATTTCGACATAACCTGAGGCCAATATACTTGCAGTGTTATAAATTCTTTTAAACTTTGCAACCGTCTTTAAAGTGTCTAACATTTTGTAAACACCTTCTTCATCTTTGTTCAACTTCTCTAGTCTATTATCCGACCAAAAAGTTGAATCTTGATTATAAATTTCAAAAGCATAAGGATCAGATTCATCTTTATAAAACTCATCTCCTTTGTCTTTATCAAATTTATAATCTTCATACAGAGTAGTACGCTTTCCGTAAACCCCTCTTGATTTATCCTTCTTAGAAAAACTAAAATCAGACATAAAATAATCTCTCTTTATTAAAAAGACAGAATCACTTAACACATCAAACTCTTGTTCTATATAAATATCCTTTACCCAGTTAATATTTGCACTTTTAGACACTTGTAGATTGATGTCTTTTATTGCCCACGTACTGTCATTCACCCAAAAATCTCCTTTAAAAGTCAATTCATTTTTTCTGCGAGGGTAATACACTATATTATAACACCACTTATCATCTACATAGGCACTATCAGATAATACGTAGTTGTACACATTCACACCTGTACGCGATAAGGGGCTTACAAAACTCTTATCGAAAATTTTTAGGTAATTATCATAGACATTATAATCAGAATATAAGTCCTTCACAAAGGATATAATGGTTTGGTTATTACTAAAACCTGAATTTTTATTACCTATTAAGTCTTCTCTAGTTTTATTATTTTCGTTATTCCCATATACTTTTGAAACTGACTCATTTAAAAAGATTGGCAAATAAGTTTTCCCAGTTATACGTGATGTATCTAATTCTTCAAAAATAAACTCCATTCCTCTAAATAGTTTGCTTTTAGCCATTGTACTATCTACATTATTAAAGTCGAATTCTATTTTTTCATACTTATCGTATTGATATTGTTTGAATTTCTTAGTTCCATTAGCACGCTTATTAGCCCATATTTTTTTTAGGATTTCAATAGCAGGGTTATTCTTTTTCGATTGTTTCCCTGAATAAATTGTTACAGCACTCAATTGGCTTCCTTCTTTTAAAAGGATATTCATTTTATAAGTAACAGCTTTAGGCAAATCAATGTTTTCAGTTTCATACCCAACAAATGACACTTGCAGTGTTTTATATCTTTCTGAGGATTCTAAATAAAACCTGCCATTTTCATCTGTGATTGTACCTGTAGTAGAATTCTTAAAAATCACATTCGCAAAAGGAACTGGATAATTATCTTCATCAATAACAACACCACTAACCTTAGTTTGAGCTAACAGTAATGTTGGAATAAAAATTAAAAGTATAGTTAATATATTCTTCATATAAATAAAAAGCTTCATTAGTACTTTATACTAATGAAGCTCAAATATAAGTTATTTATTAAAAAGTTTATCTATACATTACTTTTTTAACGGACTTGACTACATCATTCATATTCGGCAACCATTCTGCTAATAAAACAGGTGAATAAGGAGCTGGAGTATCAGCCGTGTTAATTTTTTCAATTGGTGCATCTAAGTAATCAAAGGCTTGATTTTGCACTTGGAATGTTATTTCAGTAGCTACATTACCGAATGGCCACGCCTCCTCTAAAATCACCAACCTGTTAGTTTTCTTAACAGATTCAATAATGGTAGCCGTATCTAAAGGCCTAACTGTTCTTAAATCGATAATCTCGCAAGAAACCCCATCTTTTTCTAATTCGTCAGCTGCTTTATAAGCTTCCTTTATGATTTTTCCGAAAGAAACAATAGTTACATCTGTTCCTTTACGTTTTACATCAGCAACTCCTATTGGCAATACATATTCACCATCCGGCACTTCTCCTTTATCACCATACATTTGCTCAGATTCCATAAATATTACAGGATCATTATCACGTATAGCTGCTTTTAATAATCCTTTTGCATCATAAGGATTTGAAGGCACAACAACTTTTAAACCTGGTGTATTAGCATACCAATTTTCAAATGCTTGTGAATGCGTAGCTCCTAATTGTCCCGCTGAACCTGTTGGCCCTCTAAAAACAATCGGACAAGGAAACTGTCCACCAGACATTTGTCGGATTTTTGCCGCATTATTTATAATTTGATCTATTCCTACTAATGAAAAATTAAAGGTCATATATTCCACAATTGGCCTATTCCCTGTCATGGTAGAACCAACAGCAATACCTCCAAATCCAAGTTCTGCAATTGGTGTATCTATTACTCTTTTAGCCCCAAACTCATCTAACATTCCTTTAGACGCTTTATATGCTCCATTATATTCAGCAACTTCTTCACCCATTAAATACACAGATTCATCTCTGCGCATTTCTTCACTCATCGCCTCACAAATTGCTTCTCTAAATTGAATTGTTCTCATCAATAGTAGTATTTAATCCCACCAGTGGGTTTAATTCCTTTAGCCAATAACCATCGGAAAATGTTATTATTAATTCACACCTCGCATGTTTTCCATCGAGGATCTTGATTTTACAAAAACAAAAGTATACATTTCAAAAAATCTATTCTCGAAAAAACAAAATAATTTTACTATGCGCGCACAGTAGTATTTCTTAAAAAATAGATGTATATTTGGGAACTTAAAATTATTTCAACTTTTTAATATAAATATCATGAATATATTAGTGTGTATTAGTCACGTTCCAGACACTACATCAAAAATTAACTTCGCTAATGGTGACACTGAGTTTGACACTAACGGAGTACAATTTGTAATTAATCCTAATGACGAGTTTGGATTAACAAAAGCAATGTTTTTGAAAGAGCAAAACGGAGCAACGGTAACTGTTGTAAATGTTGGAGGAACTGAATCAGAACCAACCTTGCGTAAAGCGTTAGCAATAGGAGCAGACAATGCTATTAGAGTAAATGCTGAAGCAAAAGACGGTTTTTTTGTAGCGAAACAATTAGCTGAAGTGGTAAAAAACGGAAACTATGATTTAGTAATTGCTGGAAAAGAATCTTTAGATTATAACGGAGGAATGGTTCCAGGAATGTTAGCTGGATTTACTGACTACAATTTTGTGAATGCTTGTACATCATTAGACCTTGATGGTACTAGTGCGAAAGCTGTGAGAGAAATTGACGGTGGAAACGAAACTGTAAGCACAAGTTTACCACTTGTCGTAGGAGGGCAAAAAGGATTAGTTCAGGAAAGCGACTTACGTATCCCTAACATGAGAGGAATTATGATGGCTCGTAAAAAACCTTTACAAGTAGTAGATGCCACTGGATCAGACAATCAAACAAACGTTGTGAGTTTTGAAAAGCCTGCAGAGAAATCGGCAGTAAAACTAATTAGCCCTGATAATATTGATGAATTAATCAGTTTATTACATAACGAAGCAAAAGTGATATAACCCATTAGTGGGAATAATATAAATGATTTCTAAAATTGAATCATTTATTTATTTAATTTTTAATACAATAATAAATTATGTCTGTTTTAATATTCGCTGAATCAAATAACGGAAAATTCAACAAAGCAACTTTAGAAGTTGCTTCATATGCAAAAGAAATTGCAAATACTTTAGGAACAACAGTTACTGCTGTAGCAATTAACGCTTCAGAAACTGATGAATTAGCTCAATACGGAGTTGATAAATTACTAACGGTAACTAACTCCAGTATAGAAAACTTTAACGCTAGAGCTTATGCTGATGTAGTTAAACAGGCTGCAGAAAAAGAAAACGCGACTATTATAGTAATGTCTTCTACAACTAACGGAAAATACTTATCTCCTTTAGTGGCTAGTAGCTTAAATGCTGGTTATGCATCTAACGTTATTGCACTACCTGAAAGCACTTCTCCTTTTAAAGTAAAAAGAACTGCTTTTTCAAACAAAGCGTTTAGTGTTACGGAAATCTCTAGTGACAACAAAGTAATTGCATTAGCTAAAAATGCTTTTGGATTAAAAGAAAATGCAACTAGTACAACTCAAGAATCTTTTGATGCTATTATTAATGATGCACATTTAACAACAACTGTAACTGCTGTTGACAAAACTACAGGAAAAGTTACTATTGCTGATGCTGATATAGTAGTTTCTGCAGGTAGAGGATTAAAAGGTCCTGAAAACTGGGGAATGGTAGAAGAATTAGCAGATGTTCTTGGTGCAGCTACAGCATGTTCAAAGCCTGTATCTGATTTAGGATGGAGACCACACAATGAGCACGTAGGACAAACGGGTAAGCCAGTCGCTTCAAACTTATATATTGCTATTGGTATCTCGGGAGCAATACAGCATTTAGCAGGAATTAATGCTTCTAAGGTGAAAGTAGTAATCAATACTGACCCTGAAGCTCCTTTCTTTAAGGCTGCTGATTACGGTATTGTAGGTGATGCTTTTGAAGTTGTACCTACTCTAATTGAAAAATTAAAAGCTTTTAAAGCGCAAAACGCATAATTTTTTATAAATTGTGCCTCTATAAGGGCTATCTAAATTTGTGACCAATAGCGTCCTAGATTTAGATAGCTTTTTTTATTTTATGCAATTGATGTTAGTTATTTCACTTGACATCTTTTAAATTATACTGATGAGTTTAGTACGACTAAATATAAAAGGAATATCCTATAGCCAAACACAAAATGGCGCATACGCGCTTATCTTAAATGAAGTAGATGGTGAGCGAAAACTACCAATTGTTATTGGAGCTTTTGAGGCGCAATCAATTGCAATTGCTTTAGAAAAAGAGATAAAACCTCCAAGACCTCTAACTCATGATTTATTTAAAAGTTTTGCTGACAGGTATGATATTATCGTAAAACAAGTCATTATACATAAATTAGTAGACGGCGTTTTTTACTCCAGTATTATTTGTGAACGCGATAAAATTGAAGAAATTATTGATGCTAGAACATCAGATGCTATTGCATTAGCCTTACGTTTTAATGCACCAATTTTTACCTATAAAAACATTCTTGATAAAGCAGGTATATACTTAAACCTACCTTCAAAAGAAGGCGACCCTGAAGATGTATTAAATGAAGATATTGTTTTTGAAGAACAAGATAACCCAAGTAATTATTCGCATTTAACTTTAGAAGAATTAAACAAAACCCTTCAAGAAGCAGTATCCAATGAAGACTATGAAGCCGCTGCAAGAATAAGAGACGAAATTTCCAAAAGAGAACAATAAACTAATTGTGGTTGTTATTTTATTGTTTACAAAACTTACTTAATTTACTTAATATGAAATACTTTTTAACCTGCTTAATAGCTCTTGTGAGCTCAATTACTTTTGGGCAAGATATTGACAAAAAATGGCAATTTAAAGCTATTGAACAAAATAACTCGAGTATCATAGCTATTGATACAACTACTGATTTTTTAACGCTAAAAAACAATCAGTTTAAATATAAACTAGCTGCTAAAAATAATCTTAACGCAAAAGGAGATTACTTGGTACAAAACGATTTATTAATCTTCTATTACACCCAACCTACGGATACTATTAGAAGATACCGTATCACAGAACACACTGATTCAACATTAGTTTTTATAGAAAATACTACGAAATATTCTTTCAAAAAAGACACTGTTAAAACCATAATAAACCTAACAGAAAAAGCTAGTGCAAATACAATAATCCCTAGTCAAGGGTTTTCAATGACAAGTTTATGGCGCGGAGTTTTAGGAATGATTTCATTAATCTTTATTGCTTTTTTATTTAGTAGTGATCGCAAAAACATTAATTGGAAGACAGTTGGTATTGGACTTGCTTTTCAACTAGTTATAGCAGTAGGTGTATTAAAAATACCAATTATTCAAACTGCATTTGAATTTATAGGTCAAAAATTCATCGACTTACTAGAATATACAAGAGCAGGAAGTGAATTCCTTTTCGGCGGAATTATGGACATTAATTCTTACGGATTTATCTTTGCTTTCCAAGTTTTACCCACCATCTTATTTTTCTCTGCATTAACTTCAGTTTTATTTTATTTAGGAATTATTCAAAAAGTAGTAAAAGTAATGGCTTTACTATTGACTAAAGTTTTAGGGATCTCAGGAGCAGAAAGTTTAAGTGTTGCTGGAAATATTTTCCTAGGACAAACTGAAGCACCATTGCTAATAAAGGCATATTTGGAAAAAATGAATAAATCTGAAATGCTTTTAGTCATGATTGGTGGTATGGCAACTGTTGCAGGAGCTGTATTAGCAGCTTACATTGGTTTTTTAGGAGGTGATGATCCTGTTTTAAGATTAAAATTTGCAAAACACTTATTAGCAGCATCCGTAATGGCTGCACCAGGAGCTATTGTAATTTCAAAAATATTATACCCACAAACTCAAAAAGTAAATACTGATGTGCAGGTTTCCTCAGAAAAAATTGGATCCAACTTACTTGATGCAATTGCAAACGGAACAACAGAAGGATTAAGGCTTGCAGTGAATGTTGGTGCTATGTTATTAGTTTTTGTTGCGTTAATAGCGATGATAAACGGACTTTTAGGTTGGGCAGGTGATGTAACCAATATAAATGAGTGGGTTGCAGCCAACTCTTCATATCCAAAACTATCACTAGAGGCGATTTTAGGAACAGTATTCGCCCCTTTAATGTGGTTAATCGGAATTGCTAAAGAAGACGTAATGATGATGGGACAATTATTAGGTATAAAATTAGCCGCAAGTGAATTTGTAGGGTATATACAGTTAGCTGATCTTAAAAATGTCGCTAATGCTACTCATCTTACCTATAATAAATCTATTATTATGGCTACTTATATGCTATGTGGGTTTGCAAACTTCGCATCTATTGGTATTCAAATTGGAGGAATAGGATCATTAGCGCCAGGGCAACGTAAAACATTATCTCAATTCGGGATGAAAGCTTTAATTGGAGGAACAATCGCTTCACTAATTTCTGCTACTATTGCCGGAATGATTATTGGCTAGTAGCCAATCACTATAGATTAACAACTTATTTTTCGGTTAATAACCTTTTAATAAAATACTAAGCTTCAGGTATCTTGCTTGAAGCTTTTTTTTTACTTTAGTAATCTCTAATAATTAAAACTGATTCCCATTTTCATGGGAAATGAATATGAAA
>Ga0209396_1001575_pt1 | contig 25121 bp, 21 predicted proteins | sample GOMGulsemesocosm_6_FD_184638 | JGI IMG/M metagenome (GOLD analysis project Ga0209396, IMG submission 184638) | Methane-oxidizing microbial communities from mesocosms in the Gulf of Mexico - GOM8C Gulf of Mexico (SPAdes) (version 2) | ecosystem: Environmental > Aquatic > Marine > Cold seeps... | reverse complement strand
CACCCTAATTATGCTGCCGTTCCTCGCTGACTACCCGGAAATACGGGCCACTGATGTAAGTACCTACTCCGTAAAACATGATACTAAGAGGCTCATGCCCGCACTCGTATTACTGGCAATCTTCTGTTTTCAAGGTGCCTTAATGGGGCTTTTCGCCTACATTTTTGGCTTTGGCGTGAGCCTGGGATTGGAAAGAGACTTAGTGGCCTGGGTATTGGGCGGTGCCTCCTGGATGGGCATGGCAGGGGCTTTTTTAATGCTGATACTGCCTGCCAGCATGGGCCGTAAAATCCCTTTGTTGGTCGCTATGTTGGCCGCGCTGCTTGCCATTTGGGCTCTGAACTTTGCAGACCAAAAAAGTATTTTCATCGCCGCCAGTTTTGCCATCTGCATTTGCTGGTCCTTTGTCACCCCCTACCTGTTTGGCATGTGCTCTGAATTTGACAGCGTTGGTGCCATGGCCATATTAGGGGGCTTTGCTTCCAAACTGGGTTTGGCTTCCGGCCCTTTATTGGCAGCTTTTATTTTAGCGGATTTGGAATACAGTTTATTGATCAACACCACCATCATTGGCATCATCGCCGCCTTCCTGTTCAGTATTTTTCCGGCCTTGATGCTGGATAAAAAAACGCATTAGCAGTAAAACCCTAGACTTACACAACTAGCATCTCTGACAATTAAAACTGGATCGGAGATGTCCCCTGCATATATTTCCCATAACTTAATTCACTATTTTTGTAGTTACCAAGTCAAATATCTCCCAGATTTATATAATAAATATTATACTGGGCCGTCGTTATAGGTAACATCTTTTTAGAATCAAGTAGATGTTAATGAGCTATTGTTACACGGGGGAGTATATTCATGAGTGTAAACCATCTAACCACAAACGTTCCCACTAGCCTGGGAAATTGGGCATTTCTGTTGGCCAAAACCGTTGAGAGTTATGACGTCGACAGCCAGCTATTATTTAAAGATTGTGGAGTGGATTTGGCTAGCATTAAAAAATCCAATGGACGCTTTCCCACTGCTTTCATGGTTAAATTGTGGAATTTGGCGGTAAACAGAACCGGGGACCCGTATATTGCCCTACGAGCAGCGAAATATTTTAACACAACCACCTTCGGTGGCTTAGGGTTGGCCATCGCGGCCAGCCACCATGCTTACGATGCCCTGCAGCGATGCACTCGTTATGGTCGTTTTATCAGTGAAGATTGCAGCACACATTTACAGGATGGCGAGAAACAGGTGGGTCTAATAGTTCACAGTGAGCTTGCAGATGACACACACATTTACGGCTTTAGCGCTGCATTTTGTTGCCTATACAAAATACTTAATGAGCTAACAGGGGGTAAACTTAAATTAAGAGAGATTCATTTTTGTGGAAGCCTGGAGTCAAAATTAGCACTGCAAGATTATTTTGGATGTGCAGTGTATTACCGATCCAATTGCAACAAGATGGTGTTTGATAAAGAGACCCTTTTCCAAGAACAGGATTTTACCAATGCTAGCCTGGCAAATTCCCTGGATGATTGGGTCGAAAACTACCTCAATAGAAATCAACCAGAACTGGTCTCTACCCAGGTAGAAAAATACTTATTAAAAAACCTGGTCAATGGAGAATTGGATCAAGGCAAGGTGGCCAGCAGTCTAGCCATGAGCACTCGTTTATTACAGCGCCGCCTAAAAAGAGAGGGCACGGTCTACTCACAAATATTTGATGACTGCCGTAAAAAACTAGCCATTCAGTTAATGCACGGCCAAACACTTCCCATGTCTGAAGTGGCCTTCATGTTGGGGTTTAGCGACCAGGGTAACTTTAGCCGTGCCTTTAAACGTTGGACCGGTTCCCCACCCTACCAGTATCGATCATAACCCCCACGAAAAACACAATTAGCGTCCGCCAAACGTCACAAATGATACCCCATATGACTCAACGGATATTCATTCCCCTGCCCTATCCCACTAACCTGTCAATAAGGATTCACTCGTCACTTCTGCCTAGCCAACTAGCGGGCAGTATTGTTAAAGGTTAAGCAACGCCATGAACCATCAAGATAACGTTTCCATAAAAAAAATACTCATCCTGGGGGGCACCGGCCTGGCCGGCTCGACTTTGGCGCGCCGCCTATTGGAGGAGAGCCAGGCGGACATTGTGCTGGCCGGCCGAAACATCGAAAAAGCCCGCTATTCCGCCAACAATCTAAATCAAGCCTTTGCCGGGCGCGTGAGCGCTCGCCAGGCAGACGCAGCGAACCTCGCCTCCTTAAACCAGGCCTTTAGTAATATCGATTTGGTAGTGGTGGCTGCCAGTACTCTTGAACACACTGCACAAGTGGCCGAGGCCGCATTGGATGCTGGCTGTGACTATTACGACTTGATGATGGCCATACCGGATAAACTTTCCGCCCTCGAAAAATTGCAGAAACGCATGGAAAGTGAGGGGCGCTGCTTCATCACCGAAGGCGGGTTTTTCCCCGGTTTGCCTGCCGCCATGGTGCGCATGCTGGCACCCAAATTTAAAGAACTGCAAAGCGCCAACTGCTTTGGATTAATGCTGGAAGACTGGCGTTCATTTAATTTTTCCGGTCCCACCATGGACGAAATGGCCATGGCCCTTAAAGAAGTTCGTATGGAAGCTCTGCAAGAGGGTGAATGGGGCAAGGTCAGCATGCTTAATAGCAAGAAAAAATACGATTTTGGTGAATTTGGAAAATTTTCCTGTTCAGTACAATATTACGAAGAAATACGCCGCCTTAAGAAGATATTCCCGTCCCTTAAACAAGCTGGCGTGTATTCATTTGGCACTAACTGGTTTTGCGAAAACATATTCTTTCCATTAAGTTTTATCGCCTTAAAAATAGCGCCAAAGTTAACCATGAAACATTTTGGAAGCGCTTTCGAATGGGCCGTTAAAAAATTTCAAAAGTCCCCCTACACCACAGTAATTGAGTTGGATGCCAAAGGGGTTGGCCTCAATAACGAGCCCGTACATTATCGTTTACGAGTCAATCACGAAGATGGTTACCTGATTACCGGCGCCTGTAATCTATCTATCGTATTGCAATGGTTAGATGGCACAATCGCCAAACCCGGACTTCACCTGCAGGCGCTGGTTACCGACCCGAAACGATTGTTTGATGATATTAAGTACGCCGGGGCGCTGGTGGAGATAAAACAGGTTTAAGACATTCCCGCCCCTTTTGGTTTTAAAGAGGAGGGGCGAGTTGGCACCCTATTTATTTGTATGTTTAGACAAGATATCGTCATACACGCCATTTTTCTTAATTTTATCCAGGCCCTTATTGAAGTCTAATATCAATATTTGGCTATTTTTAGATTTTTTTGAAAACAACACATGTAAATTTCGTGTGGTGACATAAGGATTAACTATCACTATTCGATCAGATATTCCATAGTTCTCTGCTTCCATATTTCCAAGTTCAAATTCAATTACCAGTCTGTTATTTATAATCAAATCCAACCGGTTTCTATCCAGCATTTTTAATCCCTGCTTTAGCGAGTTCACTTCAGTTTTGTTTAAAAATGAGGCTGCATCAAATTCGGCCGAGACTGAGGCGCCGCGCATGAATCCAATACGGTAGGATTTTAGGTCATCCAGAGTTTGAAAAGTAATATTACTATTCTTTCGAGAATAGAACGCTCCCTGAACTTCATAATATGGTTGTGAATATCTGCCCCACAGTGCTCTCTCGGGGGTATGGTAGGCTTCGGTTATACCATCGCAAATAGCATTTTTTGCCGTGGCCAAAGCTCTTGCCCAAGGCATCCACGCTATGGTCACGGTATAACCCTGCGATATAAAGGCTTGATTTATTATATCTGTAGCTAGCCCACCTTGGGGAAGGTCAGGGTGAACATACGGAGCCCAATGGGGGTAAGTGCACAGACTGACGACTTTGTCCTGGCCGAAAACGGGACAGGCAAAGCAGAGTAAAAAGAAAATGAACAAGGGACGTATCACAGCTTCCCACCCAAATTATGAACATTTGTCTATACAGATACATCTCAAGCTTTTGGCGCTGAGAGTAATTCTAGTCTGGATGGCGTAATTTTCCAGCGCACCACTCACTTGTCACGTTTAAAAAAACCTTTAATCTTCTCCCACATTTCTTTGCCTAGCATAAGTATTGATACATAAAATGCACCCTCACCACCAATGATTAGTGCGGTAGTGATGGCCACCATTTGGGTATTGCTAAAGTTGGTAAACGGCACCACTAATACCAAGCTCCACAGCACTAGGGAGCTTGCCATTAAAAAATATCCGATATTTTTCTTCATGTATTTTCAACGTCTGGGTTATCCACTTTAATAGTGTAAACTTTCTTTTGGCTTTTCGTCGCTTGCAGCTGCCAATAGTCATTGGCTTCCTTAATCAACAATGGATTATTTCTCGACCAAAGGGTGCGGGTATATTCATCATAGTTCAGGTACAGTTTACCATCCACCACAGACCAGGATTTTGGATCGGGTTTTACCGTTAATCCTTCGGTAATGCCAAACGCACAAAACCCGCCGTATTGAGGGGCATAAGATAAGGGATCCTCTAGAAATAATTTTCTGTGTTGATCACAACTGAAATACCAAGTGCTTCCTTGCCACAAAACCGTGTGATCTCGACTCCCTTTTACCATTTCCTGTTGCGTAAAATAGGCCACAACATCTACTCCGTCCAAAGCGCCTGTATCGGTTTCGTAATATACCTCCCTGGCAAATTTAAAGAGCCGTTTTAATGACAGTAGACGAACAATATACACCCAAGCATAAATAACTTTTCTAATAAACACGGTAATTCCTTATTGTTATTAACATTAATGGAAATGTAAAAAAACTTGGTATTAAAAAGGGGCCTATTTCTAAGCCCCAAGTGAAAGGAGAATTACTTACGCTATTCCTTCACGAGACAGTTCAGGATCTTGGCTGACGGCGGGCTTAATATAAAATACTAAGGCAGGTAGCAGTACTAGGGCCCCAATCATGTTCCACAGGAACATAAAGGTTAATAACACTCCCATATCCGCCTGGAATTTAATGGGGGAGTATATCCAGGTGGCGACCCCCACCGACAACGTAATGCCAGTAAAAAATACCGCCTTACCTGTGGTCTTTAAAGTCTCTAAATAGGCATACTTAAGGTTGTGGTTCGACTCAAGGACCGACACCAAACGGCTGTAAATATAAATACCATAATCCACCCCTATACCCACACCCAACGCAATCACCGGTAAAGTGGCTACCTTCACACCAATTCCCAGTATCGCCATGAGACCCTGACTCATAACCGACGTTAGAATCAATGGAATTAAAATACACGCCACCGCACGCCATGAACGGAAGGTTAACAGCACCATAAAAGCCACCACCGCATAGACATAACTTAGGATTGTATATTGCGAAGTTTCAATCACCTCATTGGTGGCCGCCTCATGTACGGCATTGCCATCTCCCAGCTTAAACCAGACATCCTGATCATCATTGTTACGGGCAAATTCTCGCACCACATTCACCACGCTTTGCAGAGTTTGTGCTTTATGATCGGTTAGACCCAGCGACAGACGCTGCTGATTACAATTCTCATCTACCCCACCACTGATACCATAACCATCAGATGCCATGGCACGGGACAGTACCCGTTCGTCACGGGTTAAGGACATAAAGCGCAAATTGCCTTCATTACTTAAATATCGATTCATGCGCGCACGGGTTGCGGGTGAGGTAACCGACTGTACCCCAGGCGTGTTGGTAAGCTGCCACCCTAATCGTTCAATCAATTCGATGGTTTTAAACGACTCACAACTGCCCGCTTTAGTACCCACAAAAATAGTCATTAAATCGGTACTAGTGGTGAAATTATCAATAATGTAAACGTTATCCAGGTTGTATCTAGAGTCGGCCCTTAATTCAGGCGCGCCCTTATCGAGGTCCCCTACTTTTAAATCCAGTCCCTTATAGCCTCCCCAAATGGCCAATAACACTGCGGCAACCATGGCGAAACGGGCGTAGGGTTTCTCGGTGAACCGAGCGGTATATTCCCACAGGCGGCTCTTTTGATTTTGCTTGTATTGAGCATGTTCGATGCAGCGTTGACTCACACCAAAATAAGACATCAAGATGGGCAGCAATACCAGGTTGGTAAAGATCACCAATGCCACTCCAATGCTTGCCACCAACGCTAGGTCCTGGATGGCACCGATATCTATCATGAACAACATGGCAAAGCCCATTCCGTCACTTAATAGAGCCACCATGCCTGGGCGATGCAAGTGATGGAAAGTAATACGCGCAGCATTGAGTTTGTTTTCACCCTTGGCGGACTCGTGGGCGATGCCATTGATCATCTGCACCCCGTGACTCACGGCGATAGCAAACACTAAAAACGGCACCAGTACAGAGAATACCCCCACCCCCATACCAATTAAATTAAGCGTACCCAACTGCCAAATAACCGCTATTAACGAACACAACAAAGGAATGATAGTAGACTTAAAACAACGGGAATAATGGTACAGCAGAATAGTGGTGATCACTAAGGCCACCGCAAAGAAGATTAATACCTTGCTAAAGCCATCCACCAGGTCGGCCAGTTTTTTTTCATCACCTATGATATGAATCGACAGGTCATCACCTTGGTATTTTTCACGGACACTTTCCAGACGCTGAGATAGGTCTTGCAAATTAATAGGCGCACGAGTATCCGGATTAATAGACAATATTTGAAAATCGATCATGGTAGCGCTGAAATCATTTGATATATAATTCCCTACAATACCGGCACGTAAAACATTAGTCCGTATGCTTTGCATGGACTCCACTGAGTCTGAAAAGTTCATGGTATCTATAATGGGGCCGCTGGCATAGCCCGCTGGAGTGATGGCATACCATCGCATGGCTGGCGACCATAAAGATTTTAAACTGCCGGTATTCACACCGGCCAACAATGAAATCTCATCACTGATGCTCTGCAATTTTGTAAGGTATTCATAATCAAATACATCTGTGCTTTTGGAAACCACTGCGATGCGAATAAATCCGCCACCCGACGCTACTTCGCCGTCTAAAAACTCTTTTCCCTGCAACACAAAGGGGTGATTACCCGGCACCAGGCGATCCATGCGCGTATCCGGAGCGACAAACGAAGCGCGCCAAGCCATGAAGACTGTTAGCAACAGACTCGCCATTAGAATGATAAATCTGTGTTTAAAAATTACCTTCTCGATGATAGAAGGTTGATGGATTTGAGAAACTTGCATAATAATTCTCCTATTACTCTTGACGGCCGGCAATATAATCTTGCTCTACTCGTTGAATACCACCCATGCCTACGTAGACGTTAGCGCCGGGGATTTTTACCACACCGCTAAGAGGCAAACCTGTGGGCACAGTTGAGAGCTTCCAGATTTTAAGTGCTGTATCACTTTTCAGTAATACACCCTCTCCTCCGACCAGTAAGGCAGAACCATCTTTCAGCCATGTACCCGCTGACAAACCGGTTTGGCTACCTGTATTCATTTCCTTTATATTCTCTTTTCCATCGGTACTGACAAACAACTTTCCGCCAACACCAAATATTATTAATTGTTCCTTATCTAAAAAATTTCGACGGGTAAGCAATCCATGAAAGGTACCATAATGATCAGTTTGCCAGGCCTTAAAGTTCACACCCCCATCGTTCGAATAAAATATTAGGCCTGCTTCGCTGGCGATATAGATATCTTGCTGTGAGGTGGCTGCAATGGAGAACAAATGCCACTCGTCTTCATTATCCACATGGGACATCCAGGGCTGCCAATTGTTTCCGCCATCAGTGGTTCGATACATTTTATTAAATACCCCCACTGCCATACCCACTTTTTTATTTAGAAACAGTACGTCCATTAATGGCCCCAAGGCGTCTCCGTCACGGTCATCAAACTGTTTATTCCAGGTTAAACCACCATCTTGAGTATGCAGGATCACTGCATCTTCACCCACGGCCCAACCGTGGTATTGATCGACAAATGAAAGGGCATTAAGTTGAGTTTGCACAGGCACATTGGCTTGCTGCCAATTTAAGCCTGAATCATTTGAGTATAATATGTGACCACGTTCTCCCACCGCCAGCAAACGCTTACCGGCTCGAGTAATGTCCAGCAGCAGCGAATATTTCGCCATGGGCATGTTAACCGCAGAGGTTTCCAACGGGTCTTGATATTGGGCATTGACCACAGGTGAGAAATTCACCATGGCTAGAAATATAGCGAAACCAAGGCGACGGCCAATTGGATTGTTTTTTATAAATTGATACATCTGCTCTCCTGTAAACAACCCCACGCGGTGGGGTTGTTTTTATCTGTTATTAACTTAACTGGTAAGTTAGAAAGCTAATTCAATGAACTGGATCGTCCTTGCTTTATTATATTAGCGACCACGACGTCGTAATGCGCTAACGGTGTAGTAGCTGTTTTTCTTGGGTGGCTGATTAAACGACTGCCCCTCGGCACCCTGTCCGGTTGTATGGCCGGTGGCAAAATACGCATTGATTTTAAAATCTATGTGCACGGTACTGCCGCTGCCGGTTAACGGAATTTCAGGAGCCACTGTTGGAAAACCAAACGAGGCACGCCACAAACTACCACCTGCATCGTATTTGTCGGACACTATAATGTTCCAGGTATCTTCATCAAGATAGAAACGTCGCTTGGCATACAGGTGACGTTGACCTTCTTTTAGATCCGCTTCCACGATCCATACGCGGTGCAATTCATAACGCAGCACTTCTGAATTCACGTAACCCGGCGGGTACACTTCTTTACGATTAGCCAATGGACTATTAACTTCATTGTTATTGTAAGGAATGTACATCTCACGCTTGCCCACTAGCTTCCAATTGTATTTTTCAGGAGAGCCACTGAACATTTCGGTGTCGTCCACCACACTCACCGGACGATCCGGAGTGTCAAACGTTAGGTTAGGAGAGCGACGTACACGGCGCTGAGCCGGGTCATAACTCCATGCCTTACGCGGGTTTATGGCGGGTGAAATATTATCAAATACCACAGCTCCTTCTCCGGCGTCACGGGCTGGTGCGGTTGCGGTATAGGCCCACTTAGACAGTATTCCCGCAGTTTGGTCCTTGCTGTTCGCGTTAGGGTCGTGGAACGGGCTGTGAATCACACTGTTGCCATCCCATTGCAGGCGAGAACCGTTGTCATAGACCACGTCTTCGTTGTAACTGCCCTGACGAGAATAGCCCTGATAGCGAACCAGGTGATTCCAGATCGCTTCTATGCCGCTGGCTGGCATGGGGAATGGAATTCCGCCCCAAGCGCCTTCGATGCCGTTACCACCATCAATCAATTTGGCATTTTTTGCGTTGGCCTTAATACCATCGTAATAGGCCTGTGGAAACGCTGCTGTGCGTCGGCTTGGGTAGACGTTCATTTTAAATTGTTCAGGGTAAGCTTTAAACAATGCCTTGGCTGCCTCTGGCAACTTGTTGGCATACTTGTTCATATTGGCCGCGTCTATAGTAAACATAACCTTGTCGTCACTATGGGGATTAGGACGATAATTGCTTTTGTTGGGCCAACCTGGCAGCGCATTGGTTAAACCTCCGGACCAGGCCGGAATGGTGCCAGCCGCATTGGCCGACTTTTGCGCGCCCACTGGAGTAAGGTCTTTACCCAGACGAGTCACATCTTGTGAGGCCGCCATGGTGGTGCTGCTCACTAGGCCAGAAACCAGTATTGCTTTAAGCAACGTGGATTGTCTTGCACGATTAAAAATAGGTAAAAATTTCATATTAAGTTCTCCGATTTCCGGTGCTTAAAATTTATAGTTAACAGACAGATTGATGGTATCCAGATCCGAAGTATCTGAATTGCTCTGTTGAGTCATGGCATAACTTAGTTTGGCTTCGGTTTCGTTACCGATATTAGCGGCCAAGCTGAAGGCCCCTAACAAACGATCTTGAGCGAAGTTACCCCAAAAATGTGAGTTACCCTGAATGTCTTTTTGTAAAAACATGCCAAAGGTTAAATCGGTACCGGCGGCAATAGCCTGCCAGGTAAGGTCGTACTGCAAGGCCATACCGTAAGAAGTATTATCAGGTGCCAAGGTGGCCATATTTTCGTTACGAGTAATGGTTTGTTGAACAGACAGATTAGCCGTATCCCCTTCGATGTGATCGACACCGGCCTGTATTAAAAATACCTGCTTGTCGATCCCGCCGGGTAAAGAAGCCCCCAACCAAATACCGTGCACACTGGCGTGTACTGTGTCGTGTTTTTCGATGTTATTCATATCGGCATTGACATAACCTTTTTGGATAATATCACCAAACAAAGGCTGATCAGGGCGCACAGCTAACTCACCATTCACCGACCAGTTACCAAAAGTAGTGGCAGCACTTAGACCAAACATATCAATGTCTTCCGGCCAAATTTGTGACAGGCCTAAAATGGATGTGGGAGCAATATTAAACGCGGCGGCAGCTTCCAGGCCCACCCCAGTGGCGGCAGCAAACGGACGAGTTTCATGATGACGGCTGTAATAAACACCGTACTCGGTGTCTCCCAATAGAGTACGGAACGAAATACCCCATTGACCAGAGTCGCTGGGGGTAACATCCGCTTCACGAGCAGCTAGACCACCAGAGTTCGCCAGAACCTCTTCTCCGCCACGCCCCAATACGTCAGAGCCATAGAAAGTGCCAACAGGAGGTAATTCGGAACGACGCCATTCACTTTGGGCGTACAGTTCGATGGAAGAATAATCCCCCACGCCAATTTGCGCATAACCGGAAGTAACACCAATTAACGCTTCTTTAAGGTCTGCACCCGGGGTCACTAGCTTGTTAAAGTTAAGCGGCGACTGTACAGCTATACCATTTTGAAAAAACAATCCTTCTCCCCAGTTAATGACCTGTTTACCCATACGGATATCCACCGGCGTATCACCAAAATCGTAACTTGCATACACATAGGCCTCGGGCACATCAAAATAATTACCGGAATAATCCTTGGCGGCGTCGATGGAATCGCGCTCGCTACCATCCAGCGGATTAACCGCGTCGTCATCCATGATTTCACTGTCGTATTGATAAGTGGCATAACCTACAAACCCGTAGTTGCGCCAGTTCATGCTGCTCTCTATTGATAAACGGGCCACGTTGGAAGTCATATCCCCTTTATTAGGCACACGACCTTCGGCGGCATAGTTTAAGCCTCCTGAAGTAAAGCCCGGTGTTAAATCAGACTTGTCCGAGTTTTCGGTACGCACCCCGGTGGCGTAGCTTAGGGTAACCCCCATAGAGCCGGATAGTTCATTGATGCCGCCGATGGTATCAAACTCTATGGCGTGGCTGCTGACAGTGACCATAGCCATACTGGCAGTAAACACTGCCATGGCTAACGGTGAACGTTTAAGTAAATTGTTTCTTCTCATGGTTTCGACCTTTGTTATTTTAATTGATGTACTGCTTTACTTGTATTCACCTTCATAAAAATGAATACCCCACTCCCTTTAAACTGCCACTCCTTGTGATTCAAATGGAACATTTGATTGCATATTATCGGGTGACTGCCTTGAAAATATATTTCAACTGGCAGTCTTTTCTTTGTTACTCTATTTAGGTCATTTCCAACCACTCATAAAGCAATGGTCAGCTAAATTATTGGGCGGATTGACCCTATAGATTTAAAGCTGAATAGATTTAACTTCTACAAATTCGGCCAGACCTTCATCACCAAATTCACGACCATTACCAGACTGTTTATAACCACCAAACGGCGCTTCGTAGTTAAATTCCGCACCGTTTACAAAACACAAACCGGCACGAATACGACGGGCAATTTTTAAACCGGAATCACGATCTTTGGCAAAGACACCACTGGATAAACCATAAGGGGTGTCGTTGGCAATATCGATGGCTTCGTCGATATCGTTATAAGGAATTACGCACAACACCGGGCCAAAAATTTCTTCGCGGGCGATGGTCATCTGGTTATTTACGTTGGCAAAGATGGTGGGCTGTACATAAAAACCCTTATCTATTCCCGCTGGCATGTCGGTGCCGCCTGCCACTAAAGTGGCCCCTTCTTCGATGCCGGTGGCAATAAAATCTAGCACGGTATTTTTTTGTGAAAGGGAGGCCATGGGTCCAATCATGCATTCTTCGTTGTCGCCCACTGGAAAGTGTTCTAACACAGCAATAGCAGTTGCCACTGCTTCCTCATAAATACTATGCGGCACTAACATGCGCGACAATGCAGTACAGGTTTGTCCGGTGTTGATCATCACGTCTTGAATGGCAAACGTCATGGCCTCTTCCAGGTTGGCATCTGCAGTGATAATTAATGGCGACTTGCCACCTAGCTCTTGGGTCACACGTTTAATGGTGGGCGCGGCTTCTTTAGCAATTTGAATACCCGCCTGGTTAGAGCCGGTGAACGACACCATATCCACATCTGGGTGTGAACTCAGTGCTGGCCCTAACGTGGCACCGGAACCTGTGATCACGTTAAACACGCCAGCCGGCACCCCCACTTCATCTAAAATTTCGGCCATGATTAAATCTTGCAATGGGGTTTGACCGGCGGGCTTGGCGACGACAGTACACCCGGCTGCCAAGGCGGGTGCCAACTTGCCCACTAACTGATGCAAGGGATAGTTCCAAGGGTTGATGACGGCACACACACCGATGGCTTCTTTTACCACCAATGAATGGCCTATTTCTTCTTCCGCCTCCATCAAAAATGCACGCTTGGCATAGGTAGACATGCCGTGAATGGGGCCGTCCACATGAATAACACCAGACAAATGTGCTGGGCAACCCATGGTAATATGAGCGGCCTGACACAAGTCTTCTTTACGCTCTTCCATCTTAGCTACAATGGCATCAATTAAATCACTTCTGTATTGCGCAGACGTTTGTGACCAAGTCTTAAATGCTTCTTTGGCGGCTGCCACAGCATTGTCCACATCCACCAGATCACACTTGGGTACGCATAACGCCAGTTCTTCGGTGAAGGGGTTAATAACGTCCTGAATACCGGTGCCGTGAGGGGTAATCCAGTCACCGTTAATATAAACCTTTGTATAATTTTTCATGTTATTGTCCTGTCTTTATTATTCGTAAAGTTAAATGTTAAGAGACCGGTTTTTCCATTTTTTCAGCCACTTGTTGTGCCCCGCAGATCAGTGGCATAAACCACGACTTTCCTTTTATTAACGGTGCGGCTTTAAAACTTAAATCATCAAATTGGGTTGCGGTATCATGTTCGCGCATTAATTTTTTGGCGATGTTATCCCCCAAATAAGTGCCCATGGGCACCCCGTGACCATTCATGCCAGTGGCATAATAAATTCCGTTATGGCAACCCAAGTGTGGAAACTGATCCATGGTCCCCCCCAGTAAACCTTTCCAATAATGACTAACAGGGCTTTGTGCCAGCTGTGGGAAAATATCCACCAACAAGCCTTTTAATTGCGCAGCCGCCTTATTAGGATTGGGGGCTGCAAAGCCGGTTCTTGAGCCAAATAAAATATGGGTATTGTCGGGGGAGCGACGCCAAAATCGAAACATGGCGCGCACATCTAGGTGCGCAATATGATTAGGCAATAGTTTTTCAAGCATGGCTGGATCATTGGGCTTAATGGCAATCATCTGCCCCACAACAGGCACCACTCGTTGACGGAAATACGGAGTCTCTTCACCCACATAGGCGTTGGTAGCCACGATCACTTGATTGGCCTGCACATCACCACGACTGGTTTTCACCGTAAAACCAGATGCTTTCTTTTCAATGGATTCCACCTTGGTATTGCACGCAAGTTCAGCCCCGTTTTCACAAACACGCTGCTCTAATCCCTGGGTATAAAGACCTGGATGTAAAGTAGAAGAATCTTTTACATGTAAACCTTGATGATATTGTGCGCTGTGAATATCCAAGGATTGGGCACTGGAACCTGTGAGGTTGGCGTTAATATTTAAACGGGAAAAATGTTTGGCCAGAGCCTGATGCTCGGTATGCAGTTTTTTACCTTGCTGATGTGTGTAGGCCCAGTAGATACGGCCACTAGGATTATAATGGCAGTCAATTTTTTCACGCTCAATCAGCGCTTGCGTGAAGTCGAATGCTTTACAGGCTTCTTCAACCAAAGGAATGGCTTTATCTTCACCGTATTTTTGAATAAGTGTCGATAACGAATGGAGATGTGCTTTTGATAGGAAACCTGCGTTACGGGTACTGGCACCGTAACCGGCTTGATTGGCGTCCACCAACAGCACATTTCGATTCGCTTTGACAAGCGTTAACGCAGCATTTAAACCGGTAATGCCGGCACCCACAATCACCACATCAGCTTTGATGGGCAGCGGTTTTTCAGTGTTTGTTTTTTCGGCTAACGCTGTCCACCAATAGGGTGTATTTTTCATCACGCCATCCTCTTGTTAATTTGATTGTTTAAACCATGTTTAATATTTTGAGAACGGATGCCTCTTGCGAGGCATCCATTTTTTACTGTTTACTGACCACTAATTTATTTTAGAAACCGGTAAATTTTGGTGCACGCTTCTCAAGGAAAGCCACCGCGCCTTCGGCATGATCTAGGCTCTTAGCCGTAGTAAGAAGACACTCTGTTTCATAGACCAAAGTATTTTCAAGGTTAGATTCCAGAGCGCGGTCAAACATCTTTTTGTGCAGTGCCAAAACGGTAGGTGCACGACTAGCAATCAGATGAGCTAACTTACCGGCTTCTTCACGCACGGTACCTTTAGCAACTACCTTGCTCACAGCACCTAGACGGAAACCGTCTTCGGCGGTGATGAATTCACCTGTGTAGGCCATTTCACGCGCCTTATTTAAACCAAATACACGAGATGCGAAAAAGGTTCCGCCGTTGGTGATGGTTACTGCAACGCTACACTCAGGGAAACCCATGCGGGTACCTTCTTCGGCAACGATTAAGTCACAGGCACAAGTCATTTCCAAACCCGCACCTACCGCTACGCCATGGATGGCGGCAATAACCGGGAAGCGTACAGAACGCAGCTTGCGAGTACTGTCTTGCAACAAGTTTTGACCGGCACGCATCTCAGCATCTGAGTATTTGTTTTCAGCAAATTCTGCAGGATGTGAAGACAACTCCTGAACATCAGCACCGCCACAGAAACCCTTTCCTTCACCGCAAATAACGGCAACACGAATGTTAAGGTCTTTGTTTAACTCATCTAGCAGGTCGTTCAAGCCTTCCCAACCTTCGGTTAATACAGCGTTCATTACCTGTGGGCGATCGTTAATGATCCAGGCTACGTGACCTTCTTTTTCAACTCTGAATTGAGACATATGAATACTCCTAAATTTTTGTTTTAGATGGTTGTTAACGTTTGATCTTGATGCCGGCGGCCACACAATCCCAAGTGGACTCAACGACGCCAATATCACTTAACTCTTTTTTCTTAACTTTACCGGTTGCCGTTTTGGGTAAATCCTGGGTGAACTGCACGAAGCGGGGCACCATGAAATACGGCATCTTTCCTTGTAAATATTCGATTAGCTCTTCCGCCGCTAAACGGGTATCTGGTTTTAGAACGATCGCCACCATGATTTCATCTTCGGTAAGCTCAGAAGGCACGGGATAAACCGCGCATTCCAAAATATCGGGATGGCCAATAATGATGCCTTCGACTTCAGACGAAGAAACATTCTCCCCACGACGACGAATACAATCATTAATACGATCAACGAAAAAATAATTACCTTCCTCATCTTTAAACCCCGCATCGCCTGAATGAAACCAAAGATTACGCCACGCTTTACGAGTGGCCTCTGGACGATTCCAATACCCCAACATCATGATCCAAGGCTCGTTAGATCGAACCACAATCTCACCAATTTCACCGGCGGAAAGTTCCTTATCCTGACCATCTACAATGGCCACTTCATACAAGTCAGACTTTAATCGACCCACACTACGGCGATCGGTCACTGGAATATTCATGGGGTGTACCATGGGGGCACCACACTCGGTGGAGCCATACGCCATGGAAATGCGCATACCAAAACGGGCTTTGAATTGCTCAAACTCAGGAATCAGTGGCACCATGCAACCTTTTACCAATGTACTATTGGCATCGTTTTTATGTTCAGGCTGGCTGTACAACAAACTGGCCACTACACCAGGTAACAAGGAGGTGGTGGCACGGAAGTCTTTTACATCCTGCCAAAAGCTACTTAACGAAAATTTATCAGGAATGGCTAGCGTGGCCCCCATAATGAGAGTGGCGTAACAAGCCCCCCATTTTCCGGCCACATGGAACAAGGGCATGCCACAGGTATACACCACGTCTTGTTTATTTAGTTCAAGAGCCTCAATGATCGTACACGCGTAACGATAAGCATGACGCTGAGTAGTCATAACACCTTTAGAAGGACCCGTAGTGCCCGAGGTATAAACGATAGAAATGAGCTCTTCACCACCCACGTCTGTCATTAAATCCGCTTCACTGGCTTTATAGCAGTCATGAAAAAGTGTTACCTGGAATGCGTCCCCTATATCGTTTTCTAGATCTATTTTTTTGTCAGAGTCTACTAATATAATATTGGTAAGATGCTCAAGTTTGGACTTAACCTCTATTAAGCGAGGTAAAAAATCCGCATGACAAATCATAATTTTGGCTTGAGAATCATTGATTAAATGCGTTAACAATTGGCCGTTGTAGGCAGTATTAACAGGCACTTCCAGCGCACCTATCTTTGACAAAGCGCACCAGGCCACAATGAAGTCGGTACTGTCCGGCATCATGGCTAATACTGCGTCATGTTTTTTTACATTTAGCTCAACAAATGCATTGGCCAATCGATTGCTTAATTTGTCCACCTCAGAAAACGTCAAATTGCTCGAATTGGTTTTCAACCAGATTTTATCTGGGCTGGCTTTCACCGCACGGCTTAAGGTTTTTGACAGCACACTGTCGGCTAACGAAACATTAATATTATTGTTCATGGGTTCACTCCCCTCTTGATATAGTTCACTGAATAAACGAATTTTACGGTTAAGCCTGAGCCTAAGAATTAAGCACCGCTTGTTCGTTATCCATAGTTTCAAGAGTGGATTTTCTATAACGGGCATCAAGGTACAGCGCACAAGGTAAAGTTAACAAACCACCCACCACCGCAAATACAAAGGCTGTATTGCCAGCAAAACTAAATGAATAGGTTGCAGCAAGATATGCACCCAACGCAGGAGAAATGGCTGCTGACACAGAAGGCATAGCACCATTAAAGGCTGCTACTTTACCGTCACTATCGAGTGCCACTGCAGCGCCCATGATGTAGGGCAGCAAGAAGAAGTAAGCGATACCATAAACAATTAATGCCAAGGTAAACACACTGGCCAGATCAGAATTACTAATCCCAATAAAAGACAACCCCATCACTAGCGAACCAATAAATAAAGGCTTCGCACGGCCGTATCGCTCACCAAAAAACTTCACCAGTAAACCGCCCACCATGCCAATCACGTTACTCAACACCAGAGCATAGGCCGCTTCTTGAGAGGTCATTCCTATGGACACTCCCATGCGTTCAGTCACAGCCCAAATAAGCCCCATACCTGTCCACACCAAAAAGGTCGCCAAAAATAAGGCTATGGCTCTAGGATTTAACAAGGCTGATTTTTTTACGCTAGCGGAAACATCACCAGCTTGCTGCTGGCTTGGTTTAGAGTCGTCAAGACGTGCATATAGAAGGATTGATACCACACTGATTACCGCCTGCGCCCAGAAATACACAGGAAATGATTCTAGATACAACATAGGCAATACCGCAAACAATACAGAGCCTGCCAGGGCATAAACTAAAATACCTGAGGCATACACTTTTTCAGGCTCATCGGAACTGGCTACCGATGCATTTACCGCCGCCGCCACTAAACCATAACCCACGCCTGCGATCATCAATCCCAACACGACAAGTGTTGAAGTGGCATACATGGCTACGAAGACATTTCCCAATGCGATGATGAGTCCGCCTGTGATGGCCAAGCGGGAGTTACTAATCTTATTCATAAGCGGAGAAATTGCCATGGCAGCAATGGACATGACAATGATTTCGATGGAGGCATATAGCCCGGCTGTTTTTAAATCAAAACCGTAACCCTCCACCAATACACCTATGGTAAATGGTACCAACCCAATAATACCTAGATAGGCATTAAGACCAGCACCCAGAGCGAGAATCTCCAGGTTTAAATGTTTTGCAAAGAAGTTTCGTAAAAAAGACATTAGACTTTCTCCGTTATTATTATCCAATAAAGAACCCAAAATGGTTTTTGGTTTTATTCATTGGTTAAGAAGTTAACGAAGATATTAATATAGCCCCTCACCCCTGCCACTATCATTTCTGTCATTGCCACTATCATATCTGACCGCTAAGAACCCAAGCTCAAACAAACATTTAAAACGGTCGATTTAAATGCCCTATATCTATAAATACCCGGGGAAATACCGGGAATAAACCATTGATTTATAGACATATTCACTTCAACAGTGCCCATATAATAAAAGGCTATATTAATTTTAATGAACTTCTACTGCGCCTATTTAACGAAGAGTAATTGTGTGAAGGTATTTAAGGAGAGGGAATTACTAAATAGGTAAAAACAAAAAAATAGAGGGTCCAACTTGTTACTAACTGACATTCATGAAACCAATAAAGCCAGTGGATCACTGGCTTTATTACGACTACATCTGGCTCGAACTGATTTGACTGGGCTGACGACCTAGTGTTTTCGCGATGACTTTCTTGGTGGCATAAACTAAAAAGTAAGCTCTATTTTGGCTATACCCTACTAGGCTATCTTCAACAAACTGCCACTTATACTTAACCGATAACAAATCCTTTTTAAACAAATCGTCATCACTGCCTACTGCTAGACGGTCCATTCGTTTTTTGAAATCATCACTGATCTTTTCTGGATTCAACTTATCGATATCTTCCTGCTGAAGATGGTAGGTTCCCAGAAAACTACTGGATACATCAAAGAATCGCGCCGCCACCGCCTCAACCTGAACCGTGGACAGCAACATCTGCTGCTCAAAGCTGTTATAACTCCCTATATTTTTAGCCACTAGATGATAAACATCGGATAGATAACGTCGAAATTCAAATCGCACCTTGTCATCAATTTCCCAGCCGAATTCCTTGGAGTATTCCAGCTTTAACTTTCCATTAAAGCTGCGCCACTGCTGCAACAGTTTTTCAGCATCCTCTCCACCATTTCGGTAATAGGTTTTAAGATACAGGTAAGACTGGTTCCTAAAGCGGTTAAAATCCCGCAAGTATTTATCATTCCCCTCAGACAGTCCCTGCATGTATAGAGCTGACATGGCCTGACTGGAAAACTTAACATGGTTAAGCAACTCATCCTGGGCAAAAGCCTGTGACATATGATAAACACTTACCATTGCTAACAAGGCCAGGTTGCGTATAGTTTTCATATTGATCCTTATTTTAATTATTGCCCAACACCACACGGGTTCTGTTCATTGCGCGCCACTAGTGCGCCAGGCTATTTGCACTAGAATTATCCTTTTGTAATAGCCTTTGACCATCATGACTGCGCAGCACTAAGCAATACAAAACCAGCGCCGTCAGCGCAATCACCAAGACCGTAATGCCATAAGGCATGGCACTGCCATCATGAAAAACACCAATAGAGATGGCGGCGAGAGTTGGTCCCACCATTTCAAGGCAACCCAGCATGGCCGCTGCTACTCCACTAGGCGCACTTTTGGTATTCATGGCCAAACTGGGTGCCACGGCAAATATAGGCCCCAAACCAATATTCATAATACCCACAGCCACAATCAAACTAGTGGGGCTAAGGGCCTGGTTATATATAATCAACACCAACGCCATGGCCCCTGAGGTGAACAACAGTAAGCCGCAGCTAAGCAGACGCCTGGTGGAAACTTTTTCAGCAATCATGGCCGATACCCAACTGCCCAATATGAAAAATAGGACTGTGATTAGCTGATAATAACCATAGTGCTCGGTAGCCACAGAAAACTGATTAATTAGGATAAAGGGGCCTGCTGCCACAAAGGCAAATACACTGGCCAAGGCACAGGACGTGAGCAGTGAATACCCCACAAAGGCAGGATCTTTTAACAACCCTAGATAACCATTAAGTACACCTGCCACGGGCATAGATTTTTTTAATTCCTTATTGGTTTCTGGCAAGTAACGTAATGCCATGATGGAAATAATGGTAGCTACCAGCGCCAGTAAATAGAAATTATAACGCCACCCCAGGTTCACATGGATATAACCGCCTATCGTGGGCGCCAAGGCGGGTGCCAACGCCAGTACACTGCCATATAGTGCCAACGCTTTTATGCGTTCTTTACTCGGAAAAATATCTGTAATCACCGCCAACACCAACACTGCCCCGGCGCCCGCCGATATCCCTTGCAATACGCGCATGCCAATCAATTGATAAATATCATCCACCAAAGCGCACAGCAGGCTAAACAATGAAAAGGAGATCACTCCAAATAACATAAGTGGTCGGCGACCAAACCGATCCGACATGGGCCCAAAAAATAATTGCGCAATACCATAAGCCATGGCATTTAATCCCAACGTTAACTTTACCCATTCCGGAGTAGTGTCTAACAGCTCCGCTAAATGAGGCAGGCTAGGGGCATACAAGTCTGTGGACATGATGCTTACCGCCGAGGTGAGCATCATAATGATTAATATTAGGGTTTTATTCATGTTCACTCTCACTTTCTACAACTTAATTAAAGTGTGACAAAGGATTTTTCAATTAGTCTCTTGCCAGTATTTTATCCATACGGGCATCTTCAATTTTATCCTGTAGGCTCATGCCGACCATAACTGCAGCGGCCCCCAGCTTGTAAAAAGAATGCATAGGCACAGCTTTAATTCGAGTTACTGGAAAAGGAATCTCTGACTCATGGGCACCACGAATTAATTTGGATAAATAGTTCCCCATTAAGGTGGCCATCGCCACTCCACGACCGTTAAACCCGATAGCACTGTATAAACCTGTAGCGGGGTTACTTAATTTTGGTAGATAATCCGCCGTTATAGCCACTTGGCCTGACCAAATAAATTCAGACTCTATGTTCTTCAACTGCGGAAAAAAACGATTAATACTTTTTTTTATACCAGCCGCATCTTTTAACGTAGGAACAACTTTTAAGCCGCCCTCTCCTCCAAGAATTAAGCGACCAGCACTGTCTTTTCTAAAATACGACAACATGCGATGAGAGTCGGATACCACTTGACCCTGGGGCAAAATTTCATCCAGTAATTCTTTTGATAAGGGCTTGGTAGCAATTTGAAATGAATTCATGGGGAATACTGTTTTTTTAAGCTTAGGCCACAAGTCACCTGTCTTGGCATTGGTGGCTAACACCACTTGTGTGGCCTGGACGCTGCCAGACTCAGTTAATACGCTCCATGAAGAGTCACATTCACTCTGCGCTGCTGGGTCTTTTTGCGACAATTTAACCACTGGGCTATTGGTATACACTTTCACCCCTAACGACAGGGCCACCCGACACAATTCCCGAGTATAGCTAAGGGGCTGAACGGAACCGGCTCGTTTATCCAGGTAGCCACCAATAAATTTGTTACTACCAATTCTTTGCTGAATTTGCTCGGTATCCATTACTTCAATGGAGGCACCATGACGGCTTAAATCCTGAGCGTCATCTAGCGCCTCATCCAAGGATTTTTGATCATGGCAGGCTTTAATCCAGCCCCCTTGCTGGGCCTCACACTGTATGTTTAAGCGCTCAATAAAATCGAAGGTGTATTTAGCCGATGCCTGTGAAGCGCTGGCGATTTCTCCACCCAGGGTCTCACCAAACATCTTAACCAGCTTTCTGGGAGAGTGTTTTAACCCAGGAATCACCTGACCACCATTCAGGCCAGATGCTGCTTCGCCTAACTCACCGGCTTCCAGCACCACCACCTGCCGCCCCAGCTCGGCCAAATGAATGGCGGTCGACAGGCCAGTAATACCGCCTCCCACTACCACCACATCCGAGCAAATATGCTCACTTAACTTAAGCGTATCAGGGGCCGCCACCGCCGTGCTGGACCAGAGCGAGGCACTTGGCTGAGTGAATTTACTGTTAAATTCATTGGTTGGCACATTCAATTCATTCATGGGTACACTCCCCTAGCGGTAAACCCTTGGTTTGCAGATCAAACCAAATATAACTAATAAATCACATTAAATAGAACTAACTTATCAGGGTCAACCAAAACACCCAGTGAAAACTACCATAAACTCGCTAAAACTGGCCATATAACGCCAAAAACATGATAAATGTTGGATATACAAGCACACCACCCATACTTAGTAAAAACAGCTATTGTCTGTTCGATTAGACAAAAAGTAACAAATATGTCACATTAATACAGTTAATTTATTTTTCTTAGGTGACGACATGAGCAGTAACAATCAAACCACGAGCCAGCAAGAGCCAATAGGTCAACCGGTTAAATTGGCGCAAGGGATATTAAACGCAGATATTTTTAGCCACTTCTCCCCTGCCATAAACGTGCAAAAGTTCCCGGAAGGAGAGCTCACCACAGAACAGGTGGAGCTATTTAACAGCCCGGATAATAAGGCGCGCTTTGGCATTTACAGTGAAAGTGCCTATAGCTATACCTTCACCGAGCCATTTGGGAAAAACGAGTTTATGCATTTTGTGGCGGGCAGCGTCACCCTCACTTCTAGCGACGGTACTGTGACCCAGATAAATACTGGTGACAGTATTATGTTGCCAGCCAGCTGGATGGGGACATGGGAAACCCAGGGTTACACTAAGATCTACATGTCGTCGGCAGTTTAATTTTTCAGGCCGCATTATTTAAACCAGTGCGGCCATGAATTCAATATTCGGCCTCGTGTCTAATTGCGATGCCCTTTTAATCACTAACAATTTTGAACGATTAAAAGGGCCAGGTTTAGACTTATTATTCTTTCAATTTTTTGTGTTCAGGCTGCCAGCCTGGCGGGCGCAAAATATACCCCATCACTTCGCCAAGACCTTTTGCTTTTTTAATGTCTCTGAATATTTTATAAAACTCATGAAACTGCACGGTAATAGGGTTTTTAGAGATCATAGGGGTAGCTAACCCATAGGTGGGGATCTTGTCTTCTTTCGCAAAGGTGCCAAATAGTCGGTCCCATATGATTAATATGCCTCCGTAATTTTTGTCTATATATTCCTGATCCGAACCATGGTGAACCCGATGATGGGACGGGGTATTCATCACCCATTCTAAGGGCCCCAACTTGCCAATCATTTCATTGTGTATCCAAAATTGATAAGCCTGAATGAGTATCTCTGCTGCAAAGATAAACATAGGGTGGAAACCCAGTAACAATAGCGGTAAATGAAAGGTGGCCGACACCACAGGGTCAAACAAACTAAAGCGAAACGCAGTAGCGGTGTTCATCACGCCCGAGCTGTGATGCACAGAATGAGCTAACCAAAATAGACGCACTTTGTGTAAACATAAATGCTCCACATAATAGGTAAAATCGGCCATTAACAATACCAATAGAAACCCCATGGTATTCACAGGCATCTTCCAAGGAATAAATTCATAGATGGTAAAGTAGCCATACACTGCAACCGAAAACACTACCACTTCGGTAAAGTAAAATGGAATTTGAGTCACAAGACTAGATAGGGTTTCAAAAAAACGTTCACCACTGAAGCGCCGGGTAAGGGCGTCGTCGGTGAGCTCTACGGTTAAAAATAATAGGGCGAATACCAGGGTCCAGTCATATATGTCGATGGACATGTATTCAAGGTAATCGGTAATAGAGGCCAGATTTACTGGGGTCACCAGGTAATACATCAACTCGTCCATTAGTAGGCTCCGTTGTTAATGGATAAAAAGGCCCGTTGACTGCTTATGTTAAAATATTCATCCACCTCATATACCTCATAGTCCAGCTGATATTTTAGTGCCAAGTCCTGAGGGTCATCCCAGGTAGCCAATACCGAGTCACGTTTAATATATTTACCTTTAAGTAATTCAACACTCTTAACCTGGCCCGATAGTTTTTGCATCGCATATTGATAGCCTATAAGCACTTCTATAGTTTGAGTGTCATGGTCATATGATTTATAAACTAAGTACACTTTATTGCTGCGCGATAAACCCGGCAGATACTGCTGGGTATCCAGGTTATAGAAATCCGTCCATAAACCTTCCAACTGAGCCTGCATATTAACCGCCAGATTTAAGCGACGCTCAATACCAGTAACGGTAAACCTTGGACGACGAAATAACTCAGGCTCATTGGAGGTAATTTTCGTCAGCACCTTGGGCAGCTTGTTATTTTGTGTATTCTGAGCATCGCTCAAGGATTCGTTTCCTATCCCCACAGCCCCATTTGGCTGGCTAGCTTCAAGTGAATTTTCATAAGCGGAATAGTCGTGATACTCACTTACTTGCGAATCATCCGGCCAGTACATGCGTATCACCGCCATCATGAAGGCAAACATAAACAGTACTAAAGACATATACAAAACTCGTAACAAGGGATTGTGTTTAGGTAAACTCATATTGGCTCTCCAATGTAAAAACAAGACAAGGCCACCAGCAGCCATAATGCCAATACAAACCAGTAACTAAGTGGCTCTTGGCTGCGCAAGAAGGCACGATGTAAATACACCTTACCGCTTAGTAAATCGGCCAGCACCCAGAGCAATAGAAAACCACCCACTATCAATGCCGCACTCATAGCACCACCTCATCTGAGTTATAAATACCATTTAAGTCTTTATCTATAGCCATCTGCAGGCCCATACCCGGTACCACACAGGTAAAAGTAAGCGCATCCTGGTCATTCACCAGAAAGGATTTTAATACCGTCGGGCTAAGGGCTTGAGCGTCTTGCTTATCGCTTATGTAGTGATTATTAGTCGGTATAAATAGATAGCTGTGTGGTTCACCGTTAAGGACCCCTTGGGCTATCAAATCGCATTCATTCACCTTCCCGCCCAAAATTTTGGAAGAAAATTTACTTAGAGCACGACTTTCAAACAGGGC
>Ga0209396_1001573_pt1 | contig 25132 bp, 11 predicted proteins | sample GOMGulsemesocosm_6_FD_184638 | JGI IMG/M metagenome (GOLD analysis project Ga0209396, IMG submission 184638) | Methane-oxidizing microbial communities from mesocosms in the Gulf of Mexico - GOM8C Gulf of Mexico (SPAdes) (version 2) | ecosystem: Environmental > Aquatic > Marine > Cold seeps... | reverse complement strand
AATTTATTTTAGAATTAGAAACATTAACTAAAAAAGCCTTCCGATTTCGGAAGGCTCTTTGTTTGTAACTCAGTGCTACAAATAGTAGCGGGGACAGGACTCGAACCTATGACCTTCGGGTTATGAGTATGACGGGTAAACCTTATTTTACTGATGTTTAGTGTGTTGGTTTTTGTGAAAAGTAACATTGGGTAACAAAACTAAGCATTTCGTTACCAGAAAACGTTACCCGATAAATTGGTGATGATTTTTTATGGAAATTAATAATAATAAATCTTTTGCTTTAGAAATGTAATATCTTTGTTGTCAATATTTAATGAATATATATCTATTTTATCTCGTTTCAAATAGACAAAGTTTTTAATTTTTTCTATAATAATAGATTTAGACTTTGTTACAATTTTATCATGATTATCCTTTGTGAGTTTTTTTAATAAAATCAAATAGTCTGTATCCAAGTTTAAATTTATCATATTTTCTAAAATAGAAATATTATCAAAAAAAGGCTTTCGGTGATTCAGGTAACCTTGCTTGTATTCATCTCTTTGGATATTATCTAATAATGGAATATAAGTAGGGCTAACAAATAAATTACCATATAAATCATCTAATGTTTTATACAAAATATAGAATTGTGAATTACTTTCAATTAGCTGATTTAAATTTTTATAAAACATTATTGCTTTCGTATTATTAAAAGGTAATTTAAATTCTGGATAGTGATTCCATAATTTAACGAACAAATGAAAGCTTAGTTTTCTTTCATTGAATAATTCAATATTATCGTCCGTTATGTATGAAGAATATGCAGTCATTAATGGATAGTTTCTAACTGTTTCCGTTTTCCAGTCTATTTCACTAAAAAGATTTAATTTTTCAATAAATTGAGATTTCAAAAATTTATTTATATCCGAATCTGTAAAATTATCTTTTGAAATTAAATAAGTATAAAAAGCAAAACCTAAAGTTTTGTTTGATTTGAAGTTAAAAGTTAATTTGTCGAAATTATTCTTTAATAAATGATTAATTATTTCTGTGTTATTCTTTTCTAAGAATAAGTTAAGGATTAGATAATCCGATTCATATAATGAAAGTATCCTAAAAATATCCTCATAAAATATATTAAGCCTAATTCTATCACAATTAGAATAAGCCTTTTTAACGCGTTTAATTACCTCATTTCTAATTTTATTATATTCTACAATTCTTTCTAAATCATCAAGTTTATTAAGTTTAGAATAGATAATTTGGATAATAAAATTTTTATTTTCTTGTTCAAAACACATAACTATTTGTTATTTATAATACCCTTAAAAAATCCATTATTCTCATCTACTAATATTTTTCTATCCAAATACAAATTTCTATGTTCACAAGACGTTTCACTTACTAAACTACACGAAAAACAAGAAGCAAAATTCAAATCAAATAATCCTTGACCTTCAGAATCCCAACACAATGGGTCGCTATTACAAATTGTAGCACGGTTTAATGCACTTGTGATTAAGTTATTTAAGTTTTTCGGTCTTGTTTGAGCTATTAATCCTCCCATACTACCCTCTGCTCCTTCTGCGGTATATATTAAACATCCATACATTTTGTATTCATTTTCGTTAGACACATAAATTCGTTCAGACAAAGATGCTGTTGGATAACCACATCTAAATTCAAGTTCTCTCATTATTAGATGAGAAAATGTGTGAACTAAATACATTTGCCAGTTCATCACATTTACAAAATCAATCGCTCCTTTATTAAAAGCATTTGAAGTGCTTTTTAAATTAATTAATTGCTGTTGTATTTCTTTTATTGAGCTATTGTTTTCAGAAAACTTACTAATCAAATTATCATTAAATGAAAAGAAAATGCCTTCGCCAAAGCTTTCGACAACTGGGTAAACCTCAACTTCATCTTTATTAATTCTGAAAATATTTTTAGGATGAGAATTTTCAGTATCTGCATCATTTGGAACCACCCTTGAAAAATCTAATTGGGCAGATGTGATTTTCATATTATCTATTCTCAGAACCCTTTCAAAATAAGGACTAATATCATCATCTAAATTAGATGTAACTACTTTTACTTTAAGGTCTTTAGGATATTTTGATAATAAATCTTCTTTTTTATGAAAAGCTTCAAATTCATTGTAGCGATATGTCATTTCCTTCTCAGAATCCGAAACATCATTATCTTCAGTTATTGGATTAACTCTCTCTAATTCCTTAATTTGATTTTTCAAATCTATTGCTAAATCTAAATTATCCTTCAATATTGCCTTCTTTTTTTCTGCTTCTAATCGAATTATTTCCAATGTAACATCACTTTCAAATAATTCGTTATGTAGGTAAATACTTGACATAATCCTAGAATAATAAATATTATTACCTGTTGTTAAAGCAACCTTTAAGGGATTGAGACAATTACATATTTCATAAGGGGATTGTTTTCTAGCGGAATTGTTTCCAGAGTAAGGAAAATCATATCCACCTCCATCTTTAGTGGAAGCTTCCCAAGGTTTTTGACCTGAACATTTAATTTTAACTCCCATTATACCTTTTAATGACACTCCTTTATTTCCAATACATCCTGAGTTATTACATTTTAGATATTTACCATCGAATCCTGAAGCATTTCCCTTAACTGGAGTTATTTTGATTTGAGGATTGTTACAACAATTCGCTTTAGTATAAATGTCAGCTATATTTTTCTTGTCAAGAATAGCTATTGGCTCATCTTTGCGCCATCTCAAAAACTTAGACCAAGGAAAATCACTTATATGTCCGTGTTCACATAATAATATAATATTATCTTGTTTTAAGTCATTTGTCCATCCTTTATCTTTATTAAAAATATATTTTGGTGGGTGGAATTTATCGCCATACTTATTGTCAACAACGCTACTCTTAACCCAATCCTTGTGCCATGTTTTATATGGTTTATAATTATTCTGATTATCTGCAAATACTTTTGGCATATAAGTGCTTGGAATAGTCAACTCAACATTACCTTTAACTTTATTATTATGTGATGTAATTTCAATATCTGGAATTAAAGCAAGATATTTTAAGTTTATCAGTCCTTTTCTATCCTTTAAAGACTCTAATAACCTTATGTCATTCGATAGCCCAATGTTTCCGTTTCTTTCTAATCTAGCATCTTCAGAAACTTTAATATACATTTCATTCTCAGGGGTTGATTTACCAATTAATTCGTTATGAATTTCTAGAATTCGATTTAAAAAACCCCATTCTTCAATACAAGAAATAATAATGCTACCATATTGTGTATGAACTAAAGATCCTGGACCTCCATAAGCTGAAAGCAATTTATATTTACTAACAGATTCGTTAGCCATATTATTTTTTAAATACTTTTTTGTAGACATAATTTTACTGTTGAACGGTTTTTATTACTGTAGAAGCTCCTATTTCTCTTAATGAATATGAAACTTTCCAATGGGCTGGATAATTATCATCAATCGCACTAATAAATAATGATCTCAATCTTTCATTATGAATTCTATAATTCAAATCTACGGGTTGAGGCTTTCCTTCAATTTTCATAATCCATTTTTTAAGTAAATCATCCAATTTTAATAATAAATCATCTATTTCTTCTTGAGAAACAATGCCATCAACACTTGATTTAACACCTGATTTTCTATCGTTTAAATATTTTTCTAAAGCTAATGAGTTCTTCCATACACTTTGAATCTCTTCTTTTATTAACTCTTTTATAGTATTAATTTTATCATTATTAATGGCATTTGCGGAGTCATTATTCATTAAACCCAATTCTTCATTATGACGAATAATGACAATAGCATACATTGCTAAATAACGATCTAATGCTTTACTCGCAAAAGGGGTGACTGAAATAGGCTCAACATAACTATAGAATTTTTCGTGAAACTCTTTAAATTTTTGATAATGAGAAATATCCCTTGATCTAAACGGATGATGAACTGTAAAAACAATACCATCTTTATCTCTTGCAACCCTACTAGATGCTTGAATATATTCCGCAATATTTCTTGGCATTGAATTAATTACAATAGCATTAAAACGAGAAACATCTATACCAACAGATATCATATTGGTAGAAATTACAAACTCAGGGGGATTATTTGATTTTAGTATTAGTTCTTTTGAATCATCAACCTTCTCTAATATGTGCCATTCATTTTCAATTTCATTCAAATTAGTTTTAACTTCTTCGCCAGACAATCTACCAGTAAGTTCAGAGTCATTAATTTTTTCTTTATCTCTTATTAATTCATCAAAAAAGCTCCAAGAAATTGTATTCTTTATTACATAATTTATATCACCAGGTAAATAATGGTCTAATTGAGATTGAGCCTTACCAACATCTTTCAAACTATTGTAATAGGCCAGAATTGTATGATAATAATCAAAAACTTTTTTCAAGTCCTCTAGAACTATTGATGATTCAAACACTTCATCAATTGTATATTTTTCTTTAAAATATTTTAATCTATGTGCTAAATTAATTGATATGATTCGTAATTGCATCCAAACTTGTGTTTTACCTATTGGTAAAACTCCTACATATTTTCTTTTAGATTCATATTTTTCAACATTATTTTCAATCCTTTTGTAAAAAGCAAAGAACGAATCATCACAAGTAATTCCTTGTTTTGGGAAAATTTCAGAACGTCTATTGAATAATGCAAATATTTGTTTATCCGTATTCCGTGTAGTTGCCGTAGAGGTAACTATTTTTGGCTTTATTTTGTTACCATCCTCATCTGTATAAGTACATAAATAGTCTATACTTTTTTCAAATAAACCAACCGAAGAACCTAAAGGTCCTAATAATAAGTGTAGCTCATCTTGTATAATTAGTTCTGGTGGTAATACGCTTCTATTATGACCCTTGCCTACTAACCTTCTAGAGTCTTTGTTCCTTACCCCTGGCACTGTCGAAATATTATTTGCTAAAGCCGCAAATTTATCTACCGTGCCAAACAATAATGTTGGTGGAAACTTATAAATATCGTCATCAAATAACCTAAAGGGTAGAGACTTATCATTTGATGATCTTCGACTATGAAATGTACAACCTTTGGAATTGCAAGAAATATTTAACTGGTCATCAATTTTATAGTTTCCAGTATGATTAGGTTTTACATTTGGTAGAGAATTGTCAATAAATAAATCGCCTCCACACCAAGGACAATCCGTAAACGGTAATTTGGTAGTTATTGGTTGATTATTTGTAATAAAACCTGAAATTTTCGACAACTCATTAACCATTGAATTATCATTTTGATTCCAATAATTTGGCAATGAATCACCTCCAACAAATAATCCAATCGAAATTCTCTCAGAACCTAATGACAATTTATCAGGTAATAAAAAATTATCTTTTCGGATTACATCAAGTGCAAAAATTAGCATTGTTGCTCTTTGAAATTGTTGTAGAGTTAACATTCTTAGAGTGTATCGCATTAAAACTGTTGTACCATAAGCTTGTTTTCCTTTGGTAAATCTTCTTAAAACAATAGTAAAAGCAATAATACCTAGGTACGCTTCTGTTTTACCACCACCAGTCGGAAACCAAACTAAATCAGATATTTCATTCCTTTCTGGCCAACCAGTTCCAAAAACATCTTCTATTGTATTGTCATTCTCATCTGGTTTTACAAAAGCATCTACATTCAATAATATAAAAGCTAATTGAAAAGAACGCCATTTATACTCATCTTTTAATTCAATATTTTTATAATAATTTTCGTCCCCTCCCACAAATGGGCTACTGTTCTTTTTTTCTATACTATGATGCAACTGCATAAACATAGTTGTATTCATAGTTCGGAATGCAGCTAATGCGTCAGTATTATTTTGTAGTAAAGTAATATTTCGTTTTAATCGTTTATAGTCATTTCTACAAGCGTTCAATTGTTTGTTTAATAAAAATTTTGATTTATCATCAAGCTCTTCATTATCCAAATCTGATTGTTTGTCTTTTATCCAACTTCTGCTATTTTCATTACCATATGCGTCAATAAAAGTATTCAATCCAGAAATAACATCTTCATTAGATGTCTTACTTAAAGTTGATAAATAGCGAAAAGATAAAATAACATCATTTTCAATTCTACTTTGAATTTCTTTACCTTCAATTTTACTGGGTTTAAAATCAACTGTTGGCGTTTCTTGTGTTGGTAAAAAATCAGATGAAATAAAAGTTAGACCGTCATCTGTTTGCCCCCAATTTACTGAAGTATTATAACCTTCACCATAATCAATATAATTTCTATATATTAATTTATTAAAACTATCTTCTTCATCAAAATCCAATAATTGTGGTGGGTTATATTGTAAAAGGCACCCAGTACTCTTTTCAGTTATTTTTAGTTCAAGGCCAAAAAACGACAATTTATTAGCTTTATCTTTCTTATTTAATTGTGGAGGCTCATCTTTTTTCAACTCATATCGGTTGGTATTTACAATTATTAATTTAACATAAACCTTATTCTCTTTTGTAATGTACTGAACAGAATAATGTAAGCCTTCTTTATCAGCTTCATTAATTGCCGTTATTGGTTCTCTTTGAATTGTTTTATCGTCTATTATTTTTGGTAAATTAATATCTTTATAATGGTATTCAGACACCCAAATAGGTGTAGGGTTTTTTACTTTTACAATTGTTTTTAAATCGGTTGTTATTTCTATTAACTGATTATAAATTTCTAATGCTTTTATTAAATCTTTATATTTGGAATAACTGTTTGCATTATTTCGTAATTCTTTTTTGATAAAACTAATGATTGATTTATTGAAAATGGTGTAAACATTTGTATGGCTGTGCTTAGATTCAGAGATAGAATAAAATTGAATATTTGAATCGATTAAGCCAAAGTATTTAACTTTATTTTCATTCTTTAATTCAATAAGATTACCTCTAAATATCTCATTTAAACCTGCTATAAATTCATTTTTAATGTAATTATTCAATAGTTTGTAATCAATAGCGTATATATCTACTTGCTCTAATTTTCTTTTAGGAAAAAGAAAAAAATTACTATCTTTTTCTTCTACTCCAAAAACAGAATCTAAATATGTCGTTACAATAGTTTTTATTTCATATTTATATTCTTTAATATTTATGGCTAACTTTTGACTTAAAACATCTTTATTAGAAAGGTGTTTATATTTTCTATAAGATAGTGTGATTTTTAAATCATCATTAATATTTTTTTCCTTATTAAGAACAAAAGACAACCCAAAGGTGTTAGGGTAATTTTGTTGTGTTAACACAACATTAGAAGAAGTGTCTTCCTTTATGTTTTCATCATCTGCAGAGGTATTTTGAATTATGTCTCCTTCAATTTCGTTTTCAATCTCTTCATTAGTATCTATGTTATCAACTTGTATAGTTATTGGAAATAAAATAGCAGAACTATATTGGTATGCAGGTACCTCTGTAATAATTTCACTAATATTTTGAATAGCCTTAACCTTAGATAAATCTTTACCTGAGAATTCTGATTTATCCCAACCTGCAATAAAAAAATACTTTTTATTATATGCACCAGGACCTATAATTTGCTCTTTTACATAGTTTTCTAAACTATCTCTTTTCTCTTTAAACTTATTCATTTTCAATAATTTTAATAGTTTGTATCTCCGTGAATTTTAGTTGATTTAAAATAGTTGAAATTATAGACTCTGAAATTTCTCTAATTTCAATTGTATCATCAGTATTAAAAATGGTTTTATATTGAATAACCAATTCAGATACTGAAGCAACAATATTTGGGTCTTCAATGGTGCCTATCCAATTATTTTTTAATAATAAATCAATTACTGATTTATACATTTTCTTTAACTCATTTTGTTTACTTCTACCGTAATACGCAATAAATGAAAGTTGCTGAGTAGAATGGTCAATATTTAAAAATTCACATATTATTGCCCAATCTTTTTTTCTTCTAGGTATTCTAAATGAAATTTCAGATGATTCACTTTTGACATAGTTACCATCAAAATAATTTTGATGCTGATATGAGATACCTTGTTGTTTTAATATTTTATAAATATTTTTATTCTCAGATAATTCAGTCTGGTAATTTATAACACTGCTTGGGATATTTACTAAATCATCATATAAATTATTCGCATTAAATAAACTAAACACATCTCTATTTCGAACAATAAAGTCACCTATTTTAAGCCTTATTGCTTTTACATATATCAGTGTGTCTTTCTGCAAGAGTATTTTTTCTGTAGATGAAATAGTCAATTCATTATCTAAGCTTTGATTAATTTTAATTAATGCAGTTTTTTCCTTTTTTTCTTTTATCAAATCATCATTGTCAACTTCTTCTTCATTAGTAAACTCCATATCATCTTCACTAGCGTCAGTCTCCTCTCCTATAAGAGAGTCCTCAATTTGTGTTTCTTCTTTATATTTATTTTTATATGTTTTGAGTTCAGATTTTATTTCAGTAACTATTTTGTTTCTTAAGTCTTCAATTTTTTCTTTGTTTAAAATATAATTATCATCCAATTCCTCTCTTAATCCGTCTAATAAAGGGGTAAACTGATAATTAAATAGATGAAATTTAATCCAAGGTTGATATCCAAAATATAAAAAATCTGGTACAACAATATTGATTACACTATTAGAATTACATTGATTTTTATTCACTAAAGCAATGATGTTAAATGAGTCTAAAACAATTACATTTTCATAATCATTAGAATCTATTCTAGTTATAAATTCAACATTTTGATTAAGAGTATTTATATGATTTTTAAAGCTATTAAATACAAAATCTAATCTTTTTTTTCTATTACTTTTTAATTTAGGAAATAGAATTTTTGTTGAATTTGTTATCTCATTTTTAATCCAATCTATTTTAATAACCTCAGTAATAATACTTTTTACAATATTAATTATTGGCATTTCTGCAACAGCAGGAAAATCTTTTTTGAATTGAATTAGCCAATCTTCATTCGATAATGATTTATTTAAAAATAGAAACCAATATTTTGGAAAAGGAGTTGTGTATTTATTTAATTCTAAATTAATCCATTGTTCTTTAAATTTTTTAAACAACTCATACAATTCTTTATTATGATCTGTATCTATTATTCTATATTCTAGTTGGTTTGAAACTTCTGCTTCGTCTTGCAATGTATATATATCTTCTTCTAATATGTCATTATAAGCAAAACGGTTATTAAATATGAGCTTGAACCTTTTATTACCAACATCCATCAAATATGGGTGTGGTTTTTTGGAGTAGGGATATTTAATCCATATTCTATTTTTAATATTTTTTTCAATTAATCCATCTTCCAACTCCATTGCTAAATCATCATCTAAATTAGATTCTATAAAAAATAAATTTTCAGAAATAAGTTCATTTTCAAGATTGGCGTTAACATTATTAAAAGATAGTGTTTTTTCTTTTAATTTGATAAGTTGAGGGTGTTCAATTATTTTTGAATCTCGTATCTTTTTAAATAGTTTAAATGTATTCTTAATTGTTTCAGTTTTACCAAACTCAATTAGTTCTTCTTTATTAAAAACAGGTAAAAATTCTTCTAATTCTGTTAGTGTATCTTCTCCCCATAAGGCCAGGTTATCTTTTTGTTTAAGAAAATCTAAAGTAAGTTTATTTATTTCAGTTTGTGGTAATTCATTAAAAATATCAAATAAACAGGTGTCTTTAAAATCAGTTAGCCTATCTTGTTTTAGGAAATTAAAAACAATTGTAAATGCTCTTATGTATGTAAAAGCTAATTCCGTAAATTCTACCGTATAGAACGATACGTGCAAGGAAAGTTTTTCTTCATTTGATTTTAAAAATTTAAAGTACCAAGTACCTATAAACCCTAATTCATTATCATTTTCCTTATCCAAATAATTCATTACTATATTATGAATTTTTTTGAATTCTATTTTCCCCATAATATTATTTTAATTTGTTCCATAGCTCTTGTAACTGCAACATAATTTTGAACTTTTGAACTTTCATTTAGATTGTCAGTAATTAAATATATCGCTTTATTTTCGAGTCCTCTATATTTTATTGGGGTAGTAAATCTAATTTTTGAAGTTGAGATACTTATATTACTCTCGAGTAGTTCCTCTAAGTTTGATTTAAAATAATCTTTTACTATTTCTTTAAAATCATCAATTAACGAACTATGAATTAAAATTATTTGTTCAGATTTTGTAAATATTGTTTCATCAATGATTTCTTTAATTATTTTTAATTTTTCAACTGTTTTAGAAGCCGTTGAAAATTGTTGAATATCTTTATGATTCAAGATATCAGTAGATAGTGTTATTATATTTTTATTTTGTCCACATCTATAGGTTTCATCAAATAAATAGTGAGTAAATTCATTTTCAATATAAAAATCTGTATAAAAAGATATATCACTGAAATTATAGATAACGGTCTGTTTTGGGTCATAAAGAACTAAAAATTTTGGTTGTTCCATTTGTTTTTCAAACTTCTCAATCAACTCAAACAAGCCTTTATTAAAATACTCCTGAGCTTCATCAAATATTATAAAGTCAATTTCATTAGGCAGAGTGTCATTTATCGTATCTTCATGGTATACTTTAAATGTAATTAAGCTACTATCTATTTCATAATCTCTAATAATAGAATGTTCAATTTTTGATTTAATAAGTTTATTAGCGCAATAATATATTCCTTTTTGTTGCTTTAAAATATTCTCAGCTAAAAACTTTTTGGCTAATACTGTTTTTCCAGTTCCTGGGGCTCCTTGAACAATAACTTTTCTATTTCTCCGCAAGCCTTTCAAGGTCTCGTAATTTTCTTTTAGAATAATTTCAGAATTAATTCTTTCAGGGTTATACCCATAAGAATATTGAGCTGGAAATAATTGAGATTTTAATGATTTTAGCTTTTTCGAAGACAATTCTGGATATTTTTCAAATCTTTTTTTATTTATTTTGCTAGTTGACCAACTAGGGTTCAATTCTTTTAAAATTTTACTCCTTGAAGATTTAGCTAATTCTAATAAAAAATCATAGAAAAGTTTATTTATTGCTTTATCGTCTTCACCATCCTTTAAATTAGGAAAATTCTTTTTTGAAAAAAGAAGGTTCCTATATCCTTCTAATTGTGGCCCAATTAATTCAAAACCTGCTTCACTCGGTAGAATAACTGTTCGGTAAATAAAAACACTCTCGTCAATTAGTTCTTTTAATGTGTGAGTGTATTCTTTAGCTTGATTAAAGGGGTTTTGAGTTTTATACTCTCCTGACTTATTATATGAAAAATATTGGTCATTTTCATCAACTCTCAAGCCACCACCTTTAATTTCAATTACTAGTATACCGTATTTAGATAATAATATAAAGTCTATTTGACCTTCCACTTTCCCCTTACTAGAGGGATGGGTAGATAAATTATAATCGTGTTTTAAAATCCAAGATTCATTATCTGGTAATAAATTATATTCATTAAATTTTAAAAATTGCTTATACAGCCATAACTCTCCATAAAGGACTGTTCCATCTTTTTTAGTAATATTATTTTCTAAATTGTTTTCGGGATAATTATTTAATAGGTTAACTGACATAACATTATTTGTTTACTATTGTTGCTATTTTATTTATAGCATATAGTGCTAATAATTGTTTAAATGGTATTACTTTTTTACATTCAAACAATTCGTTTTTATTCTGAATATAGTCAATGTCAATATCAAATTTGTTAATGTTTTCAGCAACTTCTTCAACTAATAAAGTTGGTTCTAAAAATTTATTAATTGAAATTTGAGTTTCATACATGCTTTGAAGAATTGTCGCACTAGCTATTTTTTCACTAAAGCCATTATTCATGGTTTCAATAAATTGTTTCCCATGTTTATTTTTAGTCAAAATAGATTCAATTGTTTTATAAGTCCCGTCTTTTACCTCTTGATTTTTAAAATTCGCTCCTGTTCCATATTGTATAGATGTAAACCATTTTTTTTCAGCCTTACCATTTTGGCTAATTCTATAATTCGAAAGTGTTACAGTAATATTACCAGCCTTTAATGGATGTCTCCTAAATCTTGAATTCTTAGTTCTTTTTGGCTGTTTATCATACTCTTTTAATTTATAATCATTTAGATTGTTTATTTTTATTGTTGATTTCAATGGTTCAATCAATGCAATAGAATTATTTAATTTTAATTGAATTAATGTTTCTTCAGCTAAGGCTCTACTCACTGATGGACACACTGCATTTCCAACAAGCCTCCATTTAGAGTTTATTGGTCCTAAAAATTGATATGAAAATGGGAATCCCATTACTGAAGACGCTTCTCTGATTGTAGGACTACGAAATTCACCATTACCTTTCCGTTTACTTTCTGATAAATAGACTAATGCTTCTCTAGATGTACCACTTTTAGTAGCGGTAATGGTTCTACTGGGTTTATCTAAGTTTTCAGGGAAAGACATTTTCCCCATACAATAGTGGTTAGTTTTAAGCTCTTTTGATTGTCTCCATTCACTTTTATACAATCCACTATCATAAAAGTGATCAGTTAATTCATCTTGATTAATTTTTAACTTTGAATATATTGGGTCGACTATTTTTTTTGAAGAAAACGGAGAAACTGGAGAAGGCATATTTTTAATCAATTCCCCCAAAGTATTCCATTTTTTTAGCTCATTTCCTTTTTCAATCGAATGAGTTTCTTTAGGTATAATCAACTTATTTCTTATTATAATCTCACCAGAAATAGCACGCTTTCTTGCTTGGTAAGAGCCATAATTAGCAGAATTTATTATTATTGTATTGTCCTGTAAGTTAAGTGCTATATTGTTCGGGTTTAAATCATTATCTTTTGCCCATTTCTCTAAATTCAAATCTATAAAAGTATACTTTTCACTAATATATTTTATTGAATTTGCAACATTCTCCATGTACCAAGCTTTTAACATTGAGTTTTTTTGATGTTTTTTAATTGCAACAACTCTTAAAAAGCATTTTGTTAAATCAAGTCCTAGAGTTTTGTCTGCTTTTCCCGATTTATTTGAACTTGAAAAAGAAACACAAGGTGGACTTCCTATAATTATATCTGTGTTTGGAATTAAATCTATCTCATCAATAGATTCCCTGTAGTCTAAAATGTTTTTAGTTGTCAATTCTAATCCGTAATTATAATTAAAAGTATTAATAGCAGGTTGCCAACTATCATACCCTTGGACTATTTCAAAACCTTTCTGCCTAAACCCCTCAGAAAACCCTCCTGCTCCACAAAAAAAATCTATTACTGTTAATTTATTCATATCTACTTATATTACGCATCCTTCCTTATTAATATCTCCCAACTTCCTCTAGTTCCTCCAATTCGCTTAATTGCTCCTTTATTTTTTAAGTTGTTTAAGTGCTTTTTCACAGCAGAGTCATTAATACCAATCTCTGTAGCAATGGTTCTATAACTAATTTTGTTGTTTGATTGGATAAGTTTTAATATTTCCTTTTGTCTATCAGTCAAATTATCGATTGAGGTACTGATTGAGCCACCTATTGAGCTACCTATTGAGCCACCATCTTTTTCATCTTCAATAAAATTTGGATGAATAGTTAGTTCGGTTACAAAACAACTTCTTTCAGGCTCATTAGTATCAAATAGCGGTTTGGGAGAACCATTTTGATGTAACACTCTAGTCATTGTAGGAATTCCAGTTCCTCTACCTTCTGTTAAATTCAATTCTTTTAAAAACTCACCAATTCTTCTGTTACGGTAACGTCTGTTTCTAATCGTACCTTTATCAAAGTCACTTTGTTTTAGTGATGGATCAACACCATTATAACTAATTATTTCAATAGAAGTAGGTAATACTCTAATTTCAATGGGTTCTCTTAATTCGTAATTTTTATGATAAACTGCGTTAGACAAAGCTTCCTCCAAAGCTTCATAAGGATAATTGAAAACGGTATCTGATTCAGCTCTGTCAGAATATTTAATTATTTTACTTTTAACGATTTGAGATTTTAAATAAGATAAGACATCTGTTAATTGTTTTTGAATAGTACCTTGAAAGATATTTTCTTTAAACTCTTTTGCACCCAATCCTTCTGCAAATTCAACTAGATCTATTTGTGCGCCATTAAATAATTCGGATGCATTTTTAGAAAACATCAATAGTCCAACATTCTTAGGAAACTGGTGCTCGTTTTTACCTTGACATAGATTCATGTTTTCAGCCAATTGTTCTACAGTCATTGTAACACTTTCCTGAAATAATTTACTTTCAGTTTTAGCTAAATGTTCACGCATTAAGCCAAAATCTAAATCGTTTACGCTAAATTTCGAGTTTACCCTATCGTCAAATGGAACTTTAGCAGTAAGCTGTATGAGTTCCATTTCTTGTTCTTCATTTGGAACAACACTACTTGAAAATTGCCTGATTCTAAAATGAGGAACTTTATGTTTTGCTAAAATATCGTCAGGTACTTTATATGGTCTTAGCGTTCCTGCAGGAACCCAAATCACCAATACTTGTTTATTATCTATATCTTCTAATGATATACGTGGTGCATAAGGTGGAGACATTAAATTACAATAGCCAATTAAATCTTTTTGAACCTTTTCAAACTGATTCACGTCAAAACCTTTAACTGGTCGAATGGGCTTTCCATTTTCTTCTGCTACACCAACAATGATATAGCCGCTACCTTCATTTTCAAAATCATTAGCAAAAGCACATACGGAACGCATAATGGGTTTAGGATTCCAGCCTTCTTTAAATTCCATTCGAATTCCCTCAACAAAATCGCCAGACAATAATTTCTCTATGCTAATTAATATGCTCATTTAATCGTTGTTTTATTTTCAATAATCTGAAATAGGTTTTCTTTTATTCATTAATAATGTTAAAGTCTTTACCTAATTTTCGGTTGTCATAGTTTGTATTATTCCCCGTTCTTGTAACACCTGTTTAATACGATTCTTTACCTCTTTCAGATTAAAATATAAAGTACGTGATAAATATAGTTTTTTTTGAGACAAATACTCTGTTGTACAAAGTGTTTATTGTGGTTTTAGTTGAATAAAACTAAAATAGTTTAGTTAACATCACGTGAGGTCACATGGAGTTACATGGGGTTTTGTGAAGTTACGTGAGGTTAGATGTTGAATTAATTCTTTAGCAATATCATAATTTATGAAGGCTTTCTCCTAAGGGGGGATTAGAAGAGAAGTTTTTAAATAATACGGTTCTAATTAGAATTAATATGGATTATTACGATTTATAACAGATTAATAGGTCGTAAATAAGGTGAGATTGATGTAAAATAAGTTAAAAAGGGCTGAAATGAATGTTTTTACAATAATATGTCTTTTAAATACCTGTTACAAATTGAAGCGTTACCGTTACAGTAAAAGATACTGACAGGGTTGAAAATCATATTTTTCTATTGCTTAGCAATTGATAAATATGTAAAGTAACGCTTTAGTGAAAATTAGAGTTTGTCGGTTGATAGATTTTCTGTTGATAAGGAAGGTGTTTAAAATTCTCAAATTGAGTTTTGTGCCACTACATTAGCTAATGTAGTATAACTCATTTAAAAAATTCTGAATATGAATAAGGTAAAACCATTAATAATTGACAAAAGAGATAAGGTAAAAGGCTTGTTTGTGTATTGTCAAAAATGTCAACGTTTAATTGATAATCGTACGTGTGGAATAACAAAGAAAAGAATAAGTACTTGTAAAAGTTCTGAACAACACATGTTTAAAGCAATTATTCCAATTCCTGGAACAGGAGGAACAAAGCGTAAAACAAGAACTTTTAAAACTAGAGATGTTAGATTAGCGATTCAGTTAAAAATTGAATTTGAACAAGAATTGGAAGATAACAATTTTCAGTCTCGTGCAATATTTGAAGGTGAGGCTGAAATGAAATCGGATTTATTAATTGAATGTATGGCTATGTATCTTGGTTATTTACATAATGAAGGAGTAGAGTCACATATGGTAAAAGTGAGAACAGAAAAACACTTAAATGAGGTTGAATACTATTTTAAATTATTCTGTTTAAGTTTAAAAGAAAGTAAAATTGACCATACTTTAATAAAGATGAAGCAAATTAATGATAAGACAGTAGCGATTTTTCATAATTATTTAGTGTATAAAATGAAGTATGCAAATAAAACCTACAATAAAGCAATTGCTTTGCATAGGCAATTTGTAAATTGGTTAATTACCAAAAAAGATTATGAAATTATAAATGCGTTTAATAATGTGATTAGAAAAAAAATAACTGTGAATAAAACAATTGTTACATATGACGAGTTCAATGTTTTATTAAAAAAAATTAAACCAGAAAATGGGTATCAAGTTTTTTCTTCAGGAATAGGAAAGCAAAGGTATAAAAAATGGTTAAAGAATGCTTTGTGCTTAGCTTTACATACGGGGTTGAGAAGAGAGGAATTTATGTCTTTAAAATTTTCAAATATTAGTTATGACAAAAATAATAAACCTCAATTTATTGTGGTTGAGAATTTTAAAGTGAATAGAATTAATGGAGATGATGGGGAAGTAGGGCAAAAGAAATACGTACCAATAACAAGTGATTTATTAGAAGTGCTTACCGCTTTAGAATTAGAAAAATATAGAGGTAGTGAGAATTATTTATTAGGTAATGAAGAGAAGTCGTCAAGAGCTACATTAATAGATTACATTTCAAAAGCGTTTCAACATTTTTGGAAACAAACAGGAATAGAAAAGCCTGTGCAATTGAAAAGTTTAAGGAAAACATATTTGACAGCTTTGGTTATTCAATATGGAGACAAAGCACCTGTTATAAGTAATCATTCAGGAATTGAAGTTTTGAAGAATCATTACGTTAATGATGAGCAACTAGCATCAGCGACTAAAGATTTTTCTGTGTTTAAAAAGAAATCTGAAGAGTAGGTTGATACTATAGTTCAAATTCAGCCCATAATGGGTAGTGATCAGATATCATCCAAGATAATTGAGTTTTAGTTAGTCCTCTATTTTTAAGTACATGATTAGAAAAATTATAGTTTCCACCCGATTTAAATTTCATGTTTAATTTTGGAATCCCTTTCGAATTTTGAAACCAAGCAATTTGATCATAGAATTTTGTTTCATCAAAAATAGAACGTGTAACTTCTGGACTTGATAATTCTTCAGGAATAAAAAGTCCCTTTTTTATAAACGTCTTATTTAATAAGTCTCCTCTTTTATCAATATTGAAATCTCCTAAAGTAATCAGGTTCTGATGATATTTATTAATGTCTTTAGCCCAATCAGCCATCCAATGTGCAATTCCCTTTAATTCACTTATTCTGTCTTTAGACTTCTTACCGTATAGAATATGTAATGTTACTAATACAAAAGTTTTATTATGGGTTTTGAAACTGACAGCATAGGGTGAACGGACAAACTGTTCTTTCATGGAAACATCCTTTATTGAATTTTTCCACTCATCAGGAACAACGATTTCGCACGCAAGTCCAGATAATTGAACTCTTCTTGTATCGAAAATGTAAGCCATTCTTTCACCATTACCGACTTTTCCTTTATTTACATCCGTAAGTATCATGGAGAAATCATCTCCCATTAATTTAAGAGTATGACGTAAAGCTCTTAAATTAGATTTCACTTCTTGAACTGCTATAACATCAAAACGTTTTAAAATTTCAGAAATACAAACAAGCGAATGCCAATCTCTTTTTGGGCTATCATCATCTTCTGATTTCCATTTTTTAGTTAAATTACCAAATGCTCTTATATTCCAAGTTGCAATAAGAAGGTTTTTATCAAGTTTTTTAAATGGTATTTTTTTGTCAAGATCAATTGATAATTCAGCGACTTCAATTCTTACATTTGTAGGTATATCAGTAAGTGTTTCCATGATGGTTATTTTTTCACTAATATAATAAAAAACTAACTATGGAGCGACTGAGAATATTAAAAGGATATGTATAAATGAAAGTTTGTTACCCAAAAAGTTACCCGATACTAAAAAAGCCTTCCGAAAATCGGAAGGCTTTTTTTGAAAACTCAATGTTTCCAAGAGTAGCGGGGACAGGACTCGAACCTATGACCTTCGGGTTATGAGCCCGACGAGCTACCAACTGCTCCACCCCGCAATATATGTTTGAATAATAATTATCGTTTCTAATTGCGAGTGCAAATATACACCTAGTTTTTTAGCTAAACTAATTATTTTTAGATTTAATATGTTTTGTTTTTTTTAAAATAAATTTATAAAGCGATATACTGGTTAAAACTAGTGTGTTAAACATTTAATAAAATTTATTGTTTTTATTTTAAATGATTAAGAATGGGTAATATTAAGAGTCCAATACCTTAATAAAGTTTCATTTATTAAGATATCGTCACATCTTATATCATTATTATAATTTTGTTACTTTGAATTCAGTTCTTCTGTTTTCTTCATGTTTCTCTTCAGAACAATCTACAGATAGACTAGTACATTCATTAATTTGAATAGATTCACCATAACCTTTCCAAGTTAAACGAGAAGGCATTATTCCTTTTGCAATCATATAATAAACAACGGCAGCTGCCCTTCTTTCAGATAATACTTGATTGTAGTTAGCACTTCCACGCACATCTGTGTGAGATCCAAGTTCAATTTCTATTGTTGGGTTATCTTTCAAAATTTTAGCAACCTTATCCAATTCTACTGCGGCGTCAGGTCGTATATTCCATTTGTCAAAATCATAAAATATATTCTTTATAACAATTGGTTTATTTATAATAATTTCTTCTAATTCAAAATCGGCAAAAAAATCTGTAGAATACTTTAAGCCGATTGTTGAAAGGTCGTCAGTTCTTGAGAAACATCCAATTTTGGAACAGTATAAGGCATATTTAGTTTCAGGGGAAAGGTTAATTTCAAATGACCCCTTGGCATTACTTTGTACTGAAATAAGCTTACCTGTTTCAATATTTGTGATCTCAACTGTTACACCAGCAACTGGAGTGTCACTATCTTTTTTATGTGCAAATCCAAATAAAGTGAATGTAGGATCGTATTTGTTAAATTCATAAATTTTATCTCCATCAGATCTAGAAGATGATATAAAGCCGGTATTACTTTCGTTGTCAATGACGAATCCAAAATCATCTTTAAAAGAATTGATTGGATAATTTAAGTTTTCAGGAGCCATCCAACGTTCTCCATTAAAATATGTGATGAATACATCTAATCCTCCCATAGAGTTATGTGAGTCAGAAGAGAAATAAAGTGCTCCATCATTGTCATAGTAGGGGAACATTTCATTTCCTGCAGTATTGACTGTTGGTCCAATATTTTCTGGCTGTGTCCACTTGCCATCTATAAGTTCAGTTTTATAGATGTCTGTACCGCCAAATCCTCCTGGTATATCTGATACAAAATATAGAGTATTGCCATTTGAGGAAATAGTAGGGTGTCCAACTGAGTAGTTGTCACTATTGAATGGTAGTTCTTCCAAGTTTTTCCATTTTCCATCAATTAGTTTTGCTTTGAATATTTTTAGATTGTTTTCCATATCATTACTAACTTCCATTTTTCGTTTATAATAATTACTTCTCGTAAAGTATACAGTTGAACCGTCAGAACTGAATGAAGCTGGACCTTCATGAAATGGACCATTAATATCTCCTGCTAATAATTCAGGATTTAGCCATTTTCCATCATTCGATTTTTTCATTGCATACATGTTCAAATATGAAGAACCAGTCCAAGGGTTTTTTTTCTGACCCCAGAACACCTCCTTATCAGCAATAAAAACTATTCCATCACGGTATTCGGTTACACTAAAAGTGTTGGTAAATCCTTCAGTAATTATGGGGGTTAATTTATATAAACTGGTATCAATGAAACGGTCATCTATGGTATTACACGAGTTCAAAAGCATATGTGCTACTTTGTCATGATCATGTATTTCTAGGTATTTCAAAAGTTGTAATTTTGCTTCATCATATTTACGATTCGTCATTAAGACTTTGGCGTAGTTAAAGGTTTGAATGTCAATTTCACTATATGTACTCACCACTTTACTATAAACGATCTCAGCTTTTTCAAATTTCCCTGTTTTATAATATGAATCGGCAAGATTGATAGCAAATTTTTGATTTGGCTGCTTTTCGTACGCTTTTTCATAATGCGGAATAGCTTTTGAGTATGCTATTGCATCATAATATCTATCTCCTTTTCGAATGTGTGAACTAACACATGAAATCATAATTACTGTTATAACAGTAAATGATGTAATCTTATATAATGCTTTCATATTTTTTAGTTTAAAAGTATCTTGGTGTTTTAATTTTAATTAGATCTTTACCGAAATCAATACCAATCATAATTTCATGTGATCCGTTTTGGTATCTTCTCATATTTGAGAATGTAATATCATATGAATAGCCAACTCTGAAATAACTGTTTGATTGGTATTGAAGCAGGATAGCAATTGCATCCATTGACCTATATGATGTTCCGACCCAAAATTTATCGTTAAATATGGCACTGAAGTTTAAGTCTACTTCTAAGGGTACATTACTTGTATATTTCAATAATGTGGAGGGTTTAAATTTTACATTTTCAGAAACGTTGAAAACTACTCCTCCTGTTAACAGGTAGTGCCTTCTTAAGAAGCTTGATTTTGAGATGTTTAATGAGAAATCATTTCCGCTTTCGTATGCCCATAGTGTAGGTATTGAAAGTCCAACGTAGAATTTTTCAGAAAACAAATAGGCTCCTGTACCAAATCTAGGTAATGTTTTGGTAAGATGGTTGGCATAGACGACATCTTCTTCGTCCCAAATTAATGCGTCAGGTAGCTTAGCACTAAATTGGTGTATTCCTGCATTTATACCAAAGGCAAGTTTCGTTGTTCTATTCAGTTTAACTTGATACGCATAATTTGCAGTAACCGAATTTGTATTTGTTACACCAATTTGATCATTTGAGACCATGAATCCTAGTCCCATATTCTGTCCAGGAATTGGACCATCAACTGCGGCTATTGCAGTTCGGGGCGCGCCATCAAATTTTGCATCAACCCACTGACTCCTATAATTCATTGATGATGACCAATATTTATGTGACCCAGCATAAGCTGGATTCAAATATAACCCGTTAAACATGTATTGTGTTAACATAGGGTCTTGTTGACTGTAGGAATTAGTTCCTATCAAAACAAAGAGTGCTATTTTAAGTATATTTTTCATAATCTTCATATTTCTAATTAATACTTCCTAATTATCTACTTCTTCTTAAATCAATGTATCCCGTTAATGGTTCAACTCCAGCTGAACTTGATGGTTGGAATACTACAAAATACGTCCCATCAGGAATAGGTTCTCCTTGATTGTTAGTTCCTTGCCATTTATTATTGTATCCAGCTTCTTGATAGACCACATTACCCCATCTGTTGTAAATTATGATTTCATTGTTTGGGTATGCATTTATACCTCTAATTACAAAGTAATCATTATCATTATCACCATTTGGTGAAAGACCTTCAGGCATTGCAAGTTCTCGCGGAGCATAGAGGCTGATTTGTGCTGTTACAGTACAGCGATTTTCATCTGTTACAATTATGCTATAATTTCCTGATGTTAGGTTATTTAAAAAGCTAAGTGTATCATTAGGATCAGTAGACCATTGGTAGTTATAGTTTCCAAATCCACCCTCAACAGTTGACTCTATTGAGCCGTCTGACCCACCAAAGACGCTAATGTTGAAATTGTCTAATAGTTCTGGACTATACAAATCTATGGTCATTAGATCAGGTTCGTAGATATCAAAGTCTAGTATTATTTCACATCCAAATGCATCTTGAACGAATACTGAATAAGGTCCAGCGCTTAACTCTCCAATGAAGTTAGTAGTGTCACTTGTCGACCATGTGTAAGTGTATGGCTCGTTTCCTGTGGTAATCACTGCTAATGCATTACCTGTGTTTTCATTGTTACACAGGACATCTGTAGTGTAGATGTCGCCAGTAAGGTTTGAAGATGTTCCTATGCTATCTGAATGAGTCATTACACAACCATTGGCATCTGTCAAGGTTAAAGTGTAGTTTCCGCCAATGGTATTGGTCAAGTTAGGAGTGGTTACTCCATTTGACCATAAATAATTGTAAGGTGTTACACCGCCAATTGCAAGTATCGTCATTGACCCGTTAGGTGCATTACAAGTTGCATTTGTTACCACGGATTGAATATTGATTATATCAGGTTGAATGATATTAGTAAGATTCGTTATTTGACAACCGTTAAAATCGGTTACTGTTACAGTATAATCTCCGATTGGAAGATCAGTTAAATCTTCAGTTACAATTCCTCCGCCCCAATTGTATGAATAAGGGAGAATACCACCTGTTATAATTATGTCAATTGCACCATCACTTCCGTTGAAACAGTTTACATTTGAAATGTTTTTGTTTAGAATCATTTGATCAGGTTGAGCAATAGTATCGGAAATACTTGCTGAACATCCATGTATATCATTTATATCAATACTGTAAATTCCTGGTTGTAATCCTGACAAGTCTTCTGATGAAGCACCGTTCGACCAAGAGTATGTATAAGGTATTGAGCCATTAGTTACTGTAAGATCAATACTTCCATCTCCGTTTCCAAAACAAGTTACATCTTCAGATGTTGTACTTAGTATTGGAGTTGGATGAATTATTACATCAAATGAACATGCATATGTGTTTCCATTTATATCTAATGCTTCATAAGTAACTGTTGTAGTTCCAACTGGAAAGGTTGAATTAGTAGGTAAACCAGCAATTTGTGTTACTGATACAACACCACAATTATCAGTTGCAATAGGTTTATCAAAAGTCACTAATGGGTTACAGCTTTCTATATTTGGAGGACAGTTCATTTGAGGTAATTCAGTATCGTTTACTTCAACTTCAAAGCTACAGATACTTACATTTCCAGCCCCGTCTATAATAGTGTATGTAACTGTTGTTGTTCCAACAATAAATAAATCGCCAGGGATATGTGTAGAAGTCATTGTTGCACCACAGTTATCAGCAAATGTAGGTGGTATCCATGAAACGATTGCATCACAATTACCAAGGTCATTACTAACCGTTATGTTTGGTGGGCACCCTAATATGACTGGTGCCTCAGCATCTGTTACAATTACATTGAATGAACAGGTAGTTGTATTCCCAGATCCGTCAGTTGCAGTCCAAGTAACGATTGTAGTTCCTTGCGCAAATGACACTCCGTCCAATGAAGTACCTGTTCCAATTGTTGCTCCAGTAAGAGTATAACTGATATTTGCTACTGTACAATTATCATCAGCAGTTGCATTCCATGCTGTTCCAGATACTGTGTATGTACACTCATTTAGATCAGTTATTACGTTTTGAGTCCCTATAGCTCCACAAGATAGGATTGATGGTGTTTGATCATCTACTACTGTGACTTGGAAGGAACAAGTTAATACGTTTCCTGAAGCATCTGTTACAGTCCAAGTGACTAATGTAACACCAAGGTTAAATGAGATACCGTTTAAAGTTATTCCAGTTCCAGTTGTTGCACCTGTTAATGTATAGATAACTGTACTCACGGTACAATTATCTGTTGCGACAGCATCCCATCCAGTTCCTGAATATATATAAGAACATGTAGCGAAATCAGCATTAACGGTTTGGTCTCCAGATGGTCCACAAGTTGTGATTGCAGGGAGTTGATCATCTGTCACGTTAACATCAAAAGTACACGTTTCAGTATTTCCAGTTCCATCCGTTACGGTCCAGAGAACAGTTGTTACGCCTAAGTTGAATATAACTCCATTTAATGACGTTCCAGTTCCAGTAGTTGCTCCTGATAAAGTATAAGCGATTGTACTTACAGTACAATTGTCAGTTGCTTGCGCATCCCAACCAATTCCAGTATTTGTATACGTACAACTTCCGAAATCTGCGATAACAGCTTCAATTCCACTTCCACCACATGTTATGATTGAAGGAAGTTGATCGTCTGTCAAATTAACATCAAAAGTACACGTTTGAGTATTTGAAGAACCATCTGTTACAGTCCAAAGAACAGTTGTTGTACCTAAGTTGAATATGACTCCGTCTAATGTTGTTCCAGTTCCAGTAGTCACTCCTGATAAAGTATAAACGATTGTGCTTATAGTACAGTTGTCGGTTGCTTGTGCATCCCAACCAATTCCAGTATTTGTATACGTACAACCTCCGAAATCAGCAATAACAGCTTCAATTCCATTTCCACCACAGGTAGAAATTACAGGAAGTTGATCGTCTGTCACGTTAACATCAAAAGTACACGTTTGAGTATTTGAAGAACCATCCGTTACAGTCCAAAGTACAGTTGTTGTACCTAAGTTGAATATGACTCCGTCTAATGTTATTCCAGTTCCAGTAGTCGCCCCTGATAAAGTGTAAGTGATTGTACTTACAGTACAGTTGTCAGTCGCTTGGGCGTCCCAACCAATTCCAATGTTTGTATACGTGCAGCCTCCGAAATCAGCAATAACAGCTTCAATTCCACTTCCACCACAGGTAGAAATTACAGGAAGTTGACTGTCTGTCACATTAATATCAAAAGTACACGTTTGAGTATTTGAAGAACCATCCGTTACAGTCCAAAGTACAGTTGTTGTTCCAAGGTTAAAAGCTACTCCATTTAATGACGTTCCTGTTCCGGTAGTTGCCCCTGATAAACTGTAAGCGATTGTGCTTACAGTACAGTTGTCAGTTGCTTGTGCATCCCAACCAATTCCAGTATTTGTATACGTACAACTTCCGAAATCAGCAATAACAGCTTCAATTCCACTTCCACCACAGGTAGAAATTACAGGAAGTTGATTGTCTGTCACATTAGCATCAAAAGTACACGTTTGAGTATTTGAAGAACCATCCGTTACAGTCCAAAGAACAGTTGTTGTTCCAAGGTTAAAAGCTACTCCATTTAATGACGTTCCTGTTCCAGTAGTTGCTCCTGATAAAGTATAAGCGATTGTACTTACGGTACAGTTGTCAGTTGCTTGAGCGTCCCAACCAATTCCAGTATTTGTATACGTACAACTTCCGAAATCTGCGATAACAGCTTCAATTCCACTTCCACCACAGGTAGAAATT
>Ga0209396_1001571_pt1 | contig 25152 bp, 20 predicted proteins | sample GOMGulsemesocosm_6_FD_184638 | JGI IMG/M metagenome (GOLD analysis project Ga0209396, IMG submission 184638) | Methane-oxidizing microbial communities from mesocosms in the Gulf of Mexico - GOM8C Gulf of Mexico (SPAdes) (version 2) | ecosystem: Environmental > Aquatic > Marine > Cold seeps... | reverse complement strand
TTTATTTGGTAATGATGGTTTTACTCAGATCTTAAGGCCGGCTCAATTACCGTTACGTTTACCACAATTATATCATCAGTTAACATCACAATAGAGCTTAACAAAACTGAATAGTAGGGAGGAAAGTATGAGCCAAACGAGCAAAACCTGTTTGTATTGCCAAACTGAAAACGTTAGTGAAGGTGAAAATCAGCAATGTCGACACTGCGGTATGCAATTACCTGACAAACACCCTAATGATAGAAATATTAAGGTAAAGTTTTTTGCTAAAGCTTTTTGGTTAATTGCGCTATTTTGTCTGATAATGGTGTTTTATTTACCGCGTTAAATTGTCATTTTTTATCAACATAATTCTTACCTGAATTCCTACCTTTATTCAGGATAACTCATTAAAAGTGTAAGAAAAAATATCTTTTCTTGCACTCTCTCCTTTTTGTGCTAGCAATAAGTCGCTGTTATTTAAGCAATTAGTTCTAATGTGATGGTTTTTTTCTTTAACCTTTTCAAGAAGTTAAATATTTTATGGCTTTTTGTTTTGACTTGCTTGCAATTCGTTAAATCTGACATATGCTTTAAAGCACAAGCTAGAATAATAAAAAATATGGAAATATTAAGAAATGATCAAATTCCCCAGTGATTTAACCATTGCTCAGGTAGATGAGTATCAAGCTCAAATACTTCCTCTGATTGATGACCATGATGTAATTACCATTGATGATAGCGACTTAGCTCGCATCGACACTATTGGTGTGCAATTTATCCTCGCCGTTGTTACCTACATTATTGCCCAAGGTAAAGAAATAAGATGGCAATCAAAGTCTAGTGTACTAAAGGAAAGTATTCTGCAACTTGGCATCAGTGATGCCATTCTATTGCAATACATTATGGAATAAAGCACTCATTTCCAATGAGAAACAAACACTAGCGAATAATTACAACCCATAAAGCATTAAACCTATACAGCATTAAACCTATACAGCATAAATAATGAGGAAACCAGTATGACTAAAGTGTTAGTTGTTGATGACTCAAACTCAATAAGAGACATGGTCAGTTTTACCCTAAAAAGTGCAGGCTACCTGACGGTTGAAGCAAAGGATGGTCGCGATGGTTTATCTAAAGCCCAGCTAGGTGGTTTTGACTTAGTCATTTCAGATGTAAACATGCCAAATATGGACGGCATAAGTTTATGTACTGAGCTTAGAAAACTGGCTAGTTTTAAATTCACCCCTATTTTGATGTTAACTACAGAAAGCTCTACCGATATGAAAATGCGAGGTAAAGCAGCCGGTGCAACGGGTTGGTTGGTAAAGCCCTTTAACCCGGAAAAATTATTAGCCACCATAAAACGCGTGGTTAAATAATCAGTGCTAAGTAATCAGTGTTATGTAATTTAGATGAAGTCATTAAGTCCCATTGCTAGGTAAATATTTTAGTACAACAGTTCGGTTAACGTGCTTATCTAAGGTAGTTTCTAAGGAAATACCTTGTTGTGATAATGTCCCTGATTTTTGACAAGGAAAGAGTAGGTAATCAGTTATGAGTGTTGATTTATCACAATTTATTCCAAGTTTTTTAGAAGAAAGCTTTGAAGGACTCGAGTTAATGGAGTCTGGCTTATTAGATTTACAACCGGGTGATAATGAAACTATTCACTCTATCTTTAGAGCCGCTCATTCAATTAAAGGTGGCGCAGGCACTTTTGGATTTGACAGCGTTACTGAATTCACCCACTTAGTCGAAACATTACTCGATGAAATGCGTGATGGCCGACGAGAAATCACCAGTAAAGATACTGAGATATTATTAGAGTCAGTAGATTGCATGCGTTTGCTGATTGAAGCTGCACGTGATGAAGCCGAGTATGATCATGAGAAAGTAGCTCAAACGTCGATGCGTTTATCTGAAACCTTAGGTAATGAGCAAACAGCATCCAGTGACAGTGAAAAAGAGACCAATACCTCAGTTGAAGAATCTGTTGGCAGTGGTTACCACATTAAATTTGTTCCCGAGCACAGCTTAGCGAAAACCGGTAACGACCCTTTATTTCTATTTAGTGCTTTAGCTGAGCTGGGCAAGTTAACACTTTCCGCTGATACTCAAGAATTGCCTGCCTTGATGGATATTGATGCGCAAGAACTGTATTTAAGTTGGAATTTAACCCTAGAAACGAAGGTTGACGAAGCAGAGGTTATCGAAATATTTGAATGGGTTGAAGATGAATGTTTATTAGAGTTATCAAAAATCATTGATAGTTCAAATGTACCAGTAACGGATGACGAAAAGGCCACCGTTAATTCAGAGCAAGAAATCCAAATAGAGGCTGTTGAGCCCGTTGAAATTGATGCTTCTAGTACTGAGGAAATAGCAAGTAACCCAACTAAACAAACAACGGTTGAAGATACAAGTAAAACAGCTAATACAACGGCTAAGACAAAAGCTAAAGCAGAAGTCGGCTCTATTCGAGTGGGTGTCGACAAAGTTGATAGTTTGATTAACCTAGTAGGCGAACTTGTAATCACCCAATCTATGTTATCCGAACTAGGCAATGACTTTGATATGTCGAAAGTCGAACGCCTTACCAATGGTTTAGAACAACTCTTACAAAATACCAAAGAAATGCAAGAAAGTGTTATGCGCATTCGTATGCTGCCTATTAGCTTTGCCTTTAACCGTTTTCCCCGTTTAGTCCATGATTTAGCCATGAAAACAGGCAAGGCAATTGAGCTAGTAATTAAGGGGGAGCAAACAGAACTAGATAAGACCGTGATGGAACAAATAGGTGATCCATTAGTACATTTAGTCAGAAATGCTGCAGACCATGGTATTGAAACAAGTGAGATTCGCCTAGCAAACGGTAAACCTGAAAAAGGCACCATTTCATTAGATGCGTACCATCAAGGTGGCAACATTGTTATTGAAATTAATGATGATGGCGCAGGTATTAATCGCTCAGTGGTTTTTGACAAAGCCGTTGAGAAGGGTTTGATTGATGCTAATGCAACGTTAACTGATAGCCAAGTATATGACTTGTTATTTGAACCGGGCTTTTCTACTGCAGCAGAAGTTACTGATATTTCTGGGCGCGGTGTCGGCATGGATGTTGTTAAACGAAATATTCAATCGTTAGGTGGCAGAATACAAGTCGATTCGACTTTAGGGAAAGGCAGTACTTTTAAAGTTAATCTGCCTTTGACATTAGCTATCTTAGACGGACAGCTGGTAAAAGTAGGCACTGAAACCTATATCATTCCACTCATCTCTATTGTTGAATCCCTGCAGATTGATAACAAACTCATAAATCGTGTCTCTGGCAATATGGTGCTTTATAGGTTGCGTGACGACAATGTTCCTGTGTTACCTATTTATCAACTATTTGATTTAGCGACTGAATGCACTGAAATTGATAATGCCTTACTGGTAGTTGTTGAAGCCGACGGCCAAAAAGTGGGGTTGATGGTAGATGACTTACTCGCTCAACAACAAGTGGTAATCAAAAGCTTAAAGGATAACTATCAGCAGGTTGCCGGTATTTCTGGGGCAACTATTCTAGGAGATGGCTCTGTTGCAATGATTCTTGATATACCAGGAATGATTCACATGGCATTAGAGCGCGCTCAAAAAGCACAACAAGTTAATAATACCGGCAACGGCAATATGACAGCGGAGGTTTGTTTATGAATATTCAAGCAATGGCGCAAGATATTCCTGTTGAAGGTGAGCATGCCATTGAAGGGGTGGATTTTATCACCAGTGGCGATCAATATCTGACCTTTTTACTTGCTCAAGAACAATACGCTGTCGATATTTTATGTGTGGAAGAAATTCGAAGTTGGGAGCAGCCAACAAAAATTCCCAATGCACCAAGTTACATAAAAGGCGTGATTAATATGCGCGGAATTATAGTGCCAATCGTTGATTTACGTCTTAAATTCGGTATTGGTGAAGCGACCTACTCAGAAACGACCGTGGTAATAGTACTGACTTATCAAAGTGAAGATAAATCGCGCACCATTGGTTTTGTCGTTGATGCAGTCTCTGATGTACTTAATGTTGAAAGTGCGGATATAAAACCGGCGCCAGCCTTTGGTGGTTGTGTAGGGCAACAGTACATTGATGGTTTGATTAATAGTGAGCAAAAAGTAGTCACTATTTTGAATGTCGCCCATTTACAAAAAGTGGAAAAACACCGATTACATAGTTAATTTTTCTGGGCACTTTGCTTCAAAGATTAACTCTATCGTAACCAAATTGTTTATAGGAAAGATCATGGCTGATACAGAACAAGAATATCTTACCTTTTTACTGCAAGGCGAAGAGTATGGCGTAGACATACTTTGTGTACAAGAAATACGCGTGTGGAGCTCGGTCACTGAACTTCCTAATAAGCCGGGTTATATCAAAGGGGTTATTAACTTACGAGGCGTAATTATCCCTATTATTGATTTGCGTTTACGTTTTGGACAACCCGCGCTGGATTACAATGAACAAACTGTCACCATCATTTTGCGTCAACAGTCGACCTCGCGAACTATGGTTGTTGGCATTGTGGTTGATGCTGTTTCAGAGGTTTATAAATTTACCAGTCAATCCATACGTCAAGCACCAGCTTTTGGTAATAATATTGAAGCCTGCTTTTTAAAGGGTCTAGCCTCTGTCGAGGAAAAATTGATTATTTTACTCGATAGCGACTCCTTACTAAATGAAGATGACTTGTATTGTGTCAGTAATCATAACGATGGTAAAGCAGCTGAAAATATTGATAAAACTGATAGTCGAGCAGATGAAACAGCAAAGCTTTCAAGCGCCTAACGTCGGAGTTAGCTCTGGTTTTAACAGAATAAATTTATACCAAGATATTATAAAAAATGAATTAACAACCTTAGACATTGTTTAAAAATAACAACACAGGAAAGTAACTTATGACCCCGAAACAGATAAGTTTAGTGCAAGAGAGCTGGAAAAAAGTATTACCTATCGCGCCACAAGCCGCTGAAATATTTTATACCACCTTGTTTGAAATGGATCCTTCATTAAAAGCATTATTTCCAAATGATATAACCGAGCAGGGCAAAAAGTTAATGGCGATGCTCGACACTGCGGTTAACTTACTTGAGAAGCCAGATAAATTAATACCTGCAGTACAAAAATTAGGCGCAAAACATTTAGATTACGGCGCAGAGCCTGAACATTACGATACGGTTGGTGCTGCGTTATTAAAAACCTTGTCACAAGGTTTAGGTGATGAGTTTACCGCCCCGGTTAAAAAGGCTTGGACAGTAGTATACCAAACCCTAGCAACTACTATGATTGCCGCAGCAAATGATGCCGCAACAACCCAGTCAGCAAAAGGAACTACCATGGAAAAGAATACTGTCGACAATGAGTCAAACAACAATTTAACCGCACAGTTACAAGGCGCACTCGATCAATCTGCAACGGCATTTATGATGATTGATAGAGATTTCAACGTTACGTATGCTAATCAAGCCACCTTGTCGTTGTTAGAAAAACATGAAAAAACCTTTGCCGACAACTGGCCTGGTTTTAAGGCCGATAAAGAAGTGCTACTTTCGACCAATATTGATAGCTTTCATAAAAAGCCAAGTCATCAAAGACAGTTGTTAGCAGATCCAAACAATCTCCCTTATACAACGGATATTAGTATTCAACACCTCACTTTTGAACTGAATGTTAGTGCTATTTTTGATGTTGCTGGCGAGTATATAGGTAATGCGCTGGAGTGGCAGGATGTAACAGTGGCAAGATCGCAAACAGATAAGGCTGCGCAGTTACAAGGTGCTATTGACCAATCGGGTACCGCCAATATTATGATCGATAGAGATTTTAATATTACCTATGCTAATGAAGCGACGTTAGCGTTATTAACAGAGCATGAAGCAACGTTTGCTGAAAACTGGCCTGGCTTTAAAGCTGACCCTGAAGCACTTATGGGTAGCAGTATTGATGTTTTTCATAAAGTTCCGGAACATCAACGTAAGTTACTTAGTGATCCTAATAATTTACCCTATAGAACCGACATTCAAATCAAACACTTATCCTTCGAGCTTAATGTTACTGCCATTACCAATGCTAGTGGCGAATACATAGGTAATGCTCTAGAGTGGCAAGATGTCACTGCTGTGCGAGCGCAAACAAATAAAGCCGCGCAACTGCAAGGGGCTATCGACCAATCGGCAACAGCAAATATGATGATAGATAGGGATTTTAATATTACCTACGCCAATGCGGCAACACTTGCCTTATTGAAAGAGCATGAAGCCACCTTTGCCGATAATTGGCCAGGCTTTAAAGCAGATGTTGATAGCGTGATGGGAACCAATATTGATAGTTTCCATAAAAACCCTGCACACCAAAGAAAATTGTTGAGCGATCCAAATAACCTACCTTATCAAACCGATATTCAAATTAAACATTTAACTTTTGAGCTCAATGTTACTGCGATAATGGATGCTAACGGTGAGTACATAGGTAATGCCCTAGAATGGTCTGATGTAACAAGCGCCCGTCAACAACAAAATAAAGCGGTACAACTGCAAGGCGCTATCGATCAATCTGCAACCGCCAATATTATGATAGATAGAAACTTTATCATCACTTATGCAAACGCAGCTACCTTAGCCTTATTAAAAGAGCATGAAGCCACCTTTGCTGAAAACTGGCCAGGCTTTAAAGCTGATCCTGAAGTGATTATTGGTACCAATATTGATAGTTTCCACAAAAACCCCAGTCATCAGCGTAAATTGCTTAGTGATCCGAACAACTTGCCTTATACCACAGATATTCAGATCAAACATTTATCCTTTCAACTCAATGTTACCGCCATTATGGATGCAGCTGGTGAGTACATAGGTAATGCCCTAGAGTGGCAAGATGTAACTGCCGCGCGAATTAAGTCGGTTGAAGTCGGTCGATTAACCTCTGCCATTGAAGGTATGACCACCAACTTAATGATGGCCGATACCAGAGGTAATATCGTATATGCCAACCCTGCTGTCGCGACTATGTTACGTCGCCGCGAAGCACAGCTTCGTACTGTATTGCCTTCATTTTCTGTTGATACTATGGTGGGCACCAACTTTGATACTTTCCATAAAAATCCAGCCCATCAACAAAATTTATTAGGTAATCCTGATAACCTGCCGTATACCACGGAAATTTCAGTGGTTGGACTAACCTTCCAACTTATTGCTATCGCATTACGAGACGAAGAAGGAAACCATGTTGGCACGGCGGTACAGTGGATTGATTTAACTGAAGAAAAAGATGCACAAGCTCAAATTGATAGTTTAATTACCGATGCTATTTCTGGAAAATTAGACAGTCGTATTGAAACCGCTGAATACCAAGGCTTTATGAAAGAGCTAGGAAATAACATTAATAACTTGATGGACTCAATCGTTGAACCGATTAATGATGCCATTAATATTGCTCAAGCCTTGGCTGATGGCGATTTAACCCAGAGTATGAGTAATGACTATGGTGGTGAGTTCTTAGCGTTAGCCAATGCGATGAATGGCTCTATTGAAAACTTAAGTAATATGGTTGACGAAATCCGTGATGCATCTACTAATGTCTTTGATTCAGCCCGTGAAATTGCCTCTGGCAATAATGAACTGAGCCATCGCACAGAGTCGCAAGCTTCTAGTTTAGAAGAGACCGCTTCGGCCATGGAAGAGTTAACCAGCACCGTACAGCAAAATGCAGAGAACTCAACTGAGGCAAGTAAATTATCTAATTCTGTCATGGATAAAGCGAGCAATGGTGGCGCTGTGGTGAGAAATGCCATTACCGCCATGAGTGATATTAATAAATCCAGTAAAAAAATCGCTGACATTATCAGTGTCATTGATGAGATTGCTTTTCAAACCAATTTACTTGCCCTTAATGCGGCGGTAGAAGCGGCAAGAGCGGGTGAACAAGGCCGAGGTTTTGCGGTTGTTGCAGCAGAAGTAAGAAATTTAGCTCAGCGCTCTGCGGGTGCAGCTAAAGAAATTAAAGGTCTAATTAACGACAGTGTAGAAGCCGTTGGTCAAGGAACTAAATTGGTTGATGAAACCGGTCAAACCTTTAGTGAATTGGTTACCGCCATTGAAGATGTCAGTAAAATGATTGGTGATATTGATAGCGCCGGTAAAGAGCAATCAGCAGGCATTGGTGAAGTCAGCGCAGCGGTAAGTCAAATGGATGAGATGACTCAACAAAATGCTGCACTGGTTGAAGAGGCCGCCGCCTCAAGTAAATCGATGGAAGAGCAATCTCAGTCATTATTAGATCAAGTTGCCTTTTTCAATAATGGTGAAGAGGTTCAACAAACTGTTGCCGTACAGCGTAAAACCAGAGGTAATCCAAAACGGTCTGCACCAGCAGAAAGACAGTCAAAATCTAGTCCTACAGCCGCACCAGCTCGTCGAGCAAAGCGTCCAAGTACACAGGTTGATCAAGAATGGGAAGAGTTCTAAAACTCAGTTCTTTCTGAGTAGTAAGGTTGGATGAGAGTATTTACGTTATGGAGCATAAAGGATGACTCAGCAGATGAGAAGCAAGGCGAATATGCAAGGTCATCCTCAACGTCGTATTGTGGGGCGTGAACAAACAATGCAGTTGAATGATGAGGACTTTACCTTTATTTGTCAGTTTGTTTATGAAACGACAGGCATAGTACTTAATGATTCTAAGAAGGAAATGTTATACCGACGGTTAACGCGCATTGTCAGAGAAAGGAAGCTTAATTCCTTTGGTGAATATTGTCAGCTTTTAAGGGACCAAGGCGAACAAGAAAAAGATTACTTTATCAATGCGATAACCACGAATTTAACCAGTTTTTTTCGTGAAAACCATCATTTCGAATATTTAAGGGATGAAGAAATTCCGGCCATAATGAAAGAGAAAACTGTCGGTGCTGATGGTAAAAAAAGACTTAGAGTATGGTCTTCAGCAAGTTCAACCGGTGAGGAGCCCTACAGTATTGCTATAACATTGCTTGAAGCAATGAAAAACAATTTACCCCAGTGGGATGTAAAAATACTGGCGACTGACATTGACAGTAATGTGCTCGCAAAGGGTAAGGCAGGGGTTTATGACCTTAATCGCATTGAAGACATTCCTAATAAGCTTAAACAAAGCTATTTTTTTCAGGGATGTGGAAAAAGCAGTCAAAGTGTCAAGGTACATGACAAGTTAAAAGAAATTATTACTTTTAAGCAACTTAATTTATTACATGATTGGCCGATGAAAGGTCCTTTTGATATTATTTTTTGCCGAAACGTCATTATCTATTTTGATAAAAAAACGCAACAAGAATTATTTTCCCGTTATTACGAAATGCTTGCACCAGGGGGGTTATTGTTTCTAGGGCACAGTGAGAACCTAGGCCACTACCAACAATATTTCAGTAATGTTGGTAGAACAATTTTTAGAAAGCCTAATTAGTTTGCTTAAGTATATTAAGTAGAGGAAGTGATGTGCAAAGACATGATCATCCACAGTTATCACAATATATGGCGCAATGTTTGCCGGAGTTTATGCAAATTAACCACTATTGGGATAAGCAGCGCGATATGGTAGTTGCCAAAATATTACCCGGTGAGTTTTATATGACCACAGAAAATGTGGCTATAGCAACAACGTTAGGCTCATGTATTTCAGCTTGCATTTGGGATGAAAGGGTAAAGGTAGGCGGTATGAACCACTTTATGTTACCGATCACCAATAAAGAAGCTCATGAAGTTAACTGGGGTAGCCGTGAAAAAACAGCAGATGCAACACGGTATGGTAACTTTGCTATGGAGCATTTAATAAACTCAATTTTACGATGCGGAGGTCGGCGAGTTAATTTACGAGCAAAGCTATTTGGTGGTGCTAAGGTACTGAATCAAATGTCTGACGTAGGTCAAAAAAACATCGATTTTGCCTTGGCTTATTTAGAGCAAGAGAACATTATCATTGAAAGCAGTGATATCGGCGATTGTTATCCCAGAAAAGTAATTTTTGAGCCTTGTAGTGGTCGAGCGTATATTAAGCGACTTGATAATTTACATAACGATACAATTATTCGACGTGAAAGCGACTACAGCAGCGACATTTATCAAAAAGAGGTTAGCGGTGATGTTGAACTTTTTTAGCTGGCTCAATAATAGTTGCTTCAATAAGAGGGTCAAGTAATATGGATATTATTAAAGTACTGATAGTTGATGATTCTTCAGTTATCCGAAGCATAATCAAAGAGGCATTAAGCCATAACAAATTAATAGCAGTTGTTGGTGAGGCAGAGGACCCACTCGTTGCTCGTGAGCTCATCAAAAAATTAAACCCTGATATTTTGACTCTGGATGTAGAGATGCCAAAAATGGATGGTATTACGTTTTTAACTAACTTAATGCGGTTACGTCCTATGCCGGTTATTATGTTGTCAACCCTTACCACTAAAGGGGCTGATATTACCTTACAGGCATTAGAAATTGGCGCAGTGGATTTTATCGCTAAACCGACCGTACAGGAATTAATTGCTACTAAGGCTAGCTTTAAAGAAGTATTAATTGAAAAAATTACCCAAGCCGTCACGATTGATCAAAAGAATTTTAAATTATCTAGCACCCTAGCAAGTAATAAGGAAATAAAAAACAAAAGTGATATTTTATCTTTTGCGGGTGTAAAACGGGCAAATCACCTTGTCGCTATAGGTGCCTCCACAGGTGGAACGGAAGCGATTAAAAAACTGCTAATAACCTTACCAAGCAATGCTCCTGCCATTGTAATTACTCAGCATATACCTAAAACTTTCAGCTTGCGGTTTGCTCAACGTCTCAACGAACACTGTCAAGTTGAAGTACATGAAGCAACACATGGTCAAAAAATCAAAGAAGGTCATGTTTATATTGCCCCTGGAGATAAACATTTAGAGATAGTACATAAAAATGGCGTACTCTTTTGTACGCTAAGTGATGGCGAAGAGGTTAATCGCCATAAACCCGCGGTGGATGTTTTGTTTGACTCTGTTCGTGATTTTGCTGATAACGTGCAAGCTGTATTATTAACAGGAATGGGACAAGACGGCGCTCAGGGTATGTTACGACTGAAAGAACTAGGAGCTAGGACCATAGTACAAGATAAAAACTCCAGTTTAATTTGGGGTATGCCCGGTAGGGCTCACGCTATTTCGGCTCATACCATGGAAGCGCCTTTGTCTGCTATCGCAAAGCATCTACTTGATTATTCGGCGTTAAATAGAACAGAAATGCAAGGTGTTTTAGTGAATAGCTGTATTGAAGGAAGCTTATGAATAAAACAAAAATCAGCTTGTATCTCTCGTGCATTATCTCTTTATTACTTTGGATAAATTATCTTGTTATTCAAAGTGAGAGCCTTTTTATACTGCTATTTTCTTCGTTAACTCTTTTACTGATATTTTCAGCCAGGCAAATGCACCGCATAGCTGTGAATGCTTCAACCGCTGAAGATAGTATGCCTGTTGTTGATGATGAACTTATTCATAGTGTTATTTTTGAGTTACAGCAGTTTATTCATCAAGAAGTAAATATTGTTGAAAAAGAATTACAGCGTACTATGGAAATAGTTGCCGATGCGGTAACAGGTATTTCTGATAGCTTTAAACATTTGCAAAAGTTAAGTGAAGAGCAACAGGAAATGATCCAATTGCTAATTTCACACTCTGGCAGTATGGAAGATGAAAAAGGTACCTCTTTAGAAAATTTTGTTGCTGATTCCAATAAAACCCTCGATGACTTTGTTGGTGTGATTATTAATACCAGTAAACAGAGCTTGGAAACGATGACCTATACTGATGATATGGTTACACAGTTTGACAGCATATTTAAACTTTTATCTCAGGTTGAGGGCTTAGCTAGTCAAACAAACTTATTAGCGCTTAATGCGGCCATTGAAGCCGCTCGTGCTGGTGAAGCCGGTCGGGGTTTTGCCGTGGTTGCCAATGAAGTTCGTAGTTTATCTGTTGGCTCAACAGAGCTTAATGAAGATATTCGCACTGAAATCAATAACGCCAAAGAAATTATTGCCAAGTTACGAGGCTCTGTTGAAACCATGGCGTCTGCTGATATGACATCAACCTTAAAAGCAAAAGAAAAAATGACACAGATGATGACTCATGTTGAAGAGGTTAATCACCAAACAAACAACAGCGTTGAAGAGCTTGCTATTATTGCTCCTAAGATTGTAGATGCCGTCAGTCTAGGTGTACGGTCGTTACAGTTTGAAGATTTGACTCGCCAATCACTAGAATCTTTACAAATGAATGTTAGCAGTCTTCATGAAATAAGCGATGTTTTAGCAACCTTTGATAAAACTCCTAACATTGCCGTACATCAACAATTGATGAAACTAAAGCAGACTTGTCAACAAGTCTATCACGATACCAGACAAGCAGAGGGTTCACGTAGTGTTAAACAATTAAACATGGACGAAGGCGAAGTTGAGTTATTTTAACTTGTTGCAATTATTTTAAACAACATTTTATGAACAATAAGGAATGTACATATGGCAGTTAACAGCAGAGTTTCTATTGATGACAAACAATTTGTAATTTCAATTGATGAACGTTTTGATTTCTCTTTACATCAGCAATTTCGAGATGCTTACAGTAGTGTTACCACCCAAGACTTAAATTATATTCTCGATTTAAGTAAGACTGAATATATGGATAGCTCTGCGCTGGGCATGATCTTATTATTAAAAGATCATGTTCAACTTTATAGCGGGCAACTTGTTGTCTCCAAACCTAGTGATACCGTAAGAAAAATATTAGAGATAGCTCAATTTCAAAGACTCATGACAATAGAATAACATTTTATTATTTGATTGGTATTAGCCTTAATCCCTTCAAACACCTGATAAGGATATGATATGCCTAGTAGCCAAAAGCTTGCACTAGTCGTTGATGACTCAAAAATGCAATGTAAATTGCTATCAGTGCTTCTTCAAGAAGAAAACTATCAAGTGGTTGTTGCTAATGATGGTGCTAGTGGGGTTCAGATGTACATCGAACATCAACCTGATTTAGTATTAATGGATATTAACATGCCCATCATGGATGGTTTTGAAGCAACGAGAAGAATAAAAAAACTTTCAGGGGCAGGTAATTTAGCTCCACTTATTTTCATCACGAGTATGGATAATGAAAAAGCTTTTATTGAAAGTGTTGAAGCTGGCGGTGATAGTATTTTGGTGCGACCATTTTCCCCAAAGGTTTTTAAAGCTAAAATCAAAGCCATACAAAGAATCAGTGATTTAGTAGAGCAAGTAAAAGGCCTTCAACAAGAGCAACAAAATGATGCTGAGCTTGCTGAAAAAATGATGACCGGCGTGATTGAAGCAAGAAATTTTGCCCTAGATCAAATCGGTGTCATTAAAAAAGCAGCTACTATTTTTAGTGGTGATATACAACTTAGTGCACTTTGTCCAAATGGCGATCTTAATGTGTTGCTTGGCGACTTTACCGGTCATGGCTTACGTTCATCTATTGGGGCAATCCCTGTTACTGAAACATTCAGGGCAATGACTAAAAAAGGCTTTTCACTTTTAGAAATTGTTGCTCAAATAAATCGACAAATGCATACCTTACTACCCGGAGACTTATTTTTTGCAGCTTGTTTTGCCTGCATTTCAGAACATGAAAAATCTGCATATATATTTAATGCGGGTTTACCTGATGGTTACCATTTTGATGATAAGGCAAAAATTAAAAATCAATTTGTCTCAACACATCCTCCTTTAGGTATTTTACCGCAACTATTATCTGACGTTCAGCTTGAAGTGGTTCAAGTGAAACATAGTGACCGAATAGTCTTTATCACCGATGGTATTGTCGAAGCCAGAAATCAGGCTGGAGAGCTCTTTGGCTTTACTCGTTTTGAAAGTGCAGCGACCGAAGGTGTGGCTCAAAAAGATCTGGTCAATTGTGTATTGCGAAGTCTCGATGAGTTTTGTCAGCATTGTGAACAAGAAGATGATATATCCTTAGTTGATATTCCTTGTAGTGGCTGGAAACCTGTAGAGTTTAAGAATAAGGTTATGATTCCAGAGAGTTTTTCAGAAGAAGATAATGTCTTTGGAGCAGTACGAAATGCCTTGCCTGCCTGGTCATATCATTTACATTTAACCGATAAACTACTCAAAACAGTAAACCCTATTCCATTAGTTATGAATCAAATTAATGACTTAGAAGGAGCAGGTGAGCACTGGCAGTGTTTATATACTATATTAACAGAGCTCTTTATCAATTCCCTTGATCATGGTGTATTGGGGTTAGATTCATCATTAAAGAACTCAGCGGAAGGTTTCAGTCAATATTTTAAAGAGCGAACAAAGCGCCTTGATCAACTTACGAAGAATGTAGTGGATACACCAATAAATTTTATTCGAATTACCCTGAAATATTTTCCACTCTCTCATGGCGGAAAAATGGTTATCAATATTAAAGATAGTGGTAAAGGTTTTGATATTTTAGCGGTGATTAAAGATAACAGTATTGCCGTAAATGATGGCATTAAATTAAGTGGCCGCGGGGTCGAGTTAGTTAATCAATTGTGTGATACCTTAGAATACCAAGAGCAGGGTACGTTAGTGACAGCGAGTTATATCTGGCACGATTAATCAGCGTTAAAGTGGCACTAAAAGGAATTGTAAAATGATAAAACATAATTTATTGATTATTGATGATGATATAGATTACTTGAAATTATTAGCTGAAAGCTTAGAAGATACCTTCGACGTTAAATGTGCAAGTAACCTCTCAGCTGCCCAGGATTTACTACAAGAAAATATAAAATTTGATATCGCTTTAGTTGATGAACATATAGGGAATGAAAAAGGCTCTCATTGGATAGAAACACAACAAGGCAATGAAAACTCTCCAACGTCATTTGTTTTGTATTCTGGCATGGCTAGTGAGGAAGCTATTCTCAAAGGACTAGAGTGTGGAGCTGACGACTTTCTAGCAAAACCATTTTCCTTATTAGCACTGCACTCAAAGCTTGAAAAGCTGATTGTTTATCAAGACAAAATTAACAATTTTGAAGATGAAATCAAATCTAAAAACAACGTCATAAATGTATCAATGGCGCAAGCTTCAAAATATGGAAGCTGTATGCAATTAACTTCCAAACTAAATCATTGCTTCACCTATGAGCAGATTCGAGATGAAGTTTTCTCCTACTTCCACAGTATGGACTTACATGGTTGTATTGCCTTTTATCCCATCAACGACAAGCCTAGTTTTTATAGTGCACAAAAAGGTATTTGCTCACCCGTAGAAATAGAGGTGATGGAACTGTTAAAAGTGAAACCTCGCCTTTACCGCTTTGGCTCAAGAACTATATTTAACCACACGTTAGTGTCTTTATTTATTCTTAACCTTGAGGATGGCACTGTCGATACTGATATATACATTGATGCACTAGCGTCAGTTATAGAGTGTATTGGCGCTAGAATGGCTTTTATAACTTATAAAAATTCCTTAGTAAGTGTGCAAGAACAAATCAAGCAAGCGGTGAGCACAACTAAAAAGATGGTAGAAATATCAAAACACCATCAGCAAGAAGTAATGACCGAAATAGTACAAAAAATGGGCACAAGTTTTCATATTTTAGATATGACTCAGGATCAGGAAGATTACCTGACAGATTTAGTCCATGGTGCGTTAAAAAAACACAGTCAAGATGACATTAATTTTTTAGAAGTTACCCAGTTACTCGACCAAGCGTTAAGTAGCGTTGATCAGCTACAACAATTAAATACAGAAAATGATCACATTGAAAATACTTATGATATTGATGATGAGGATGAACTATTTTGAACTCACAATCACTTGATCTAACTCACAAAGTATTAACGGGCATTGATGAGGCTTATTGGCAATGGGACCTTGTTAAGCAGCATATTTTCTATTCAGCGCAGCTAATGAAAATACTTGGCTATGAAGATGTGGAGAAAATTGGCACAAGTGAACTCTGGGAGAAATATTTAGATAGCGATACGCTTAACGAAGTGCACATGAACATAAAGCAACACATTAAGGGGGAAGTCGAGCGGATAGATGTGACTATTCCCCTCGTTAATAGTCAAGGACAAAAGTTATGGCTACACGCGGTTGGCAAAGTTGTTGAGTACATTGATGGTAAAGCAACCTTAATGTTTGGTACAGTGAAAGATGTCACTGAAACTAAGAACATGATAGTACAATTGAAGCAGCAAAATGATTGGTTAATGTTAGCTGAACGTATCAGTAACTCCGGTCATTGGCGCTTTGATATAAAATCAGCAACGCTTGACTGGTCTGCAGAAGTGTTCCGTATGCATGGTATGACTAATAAATCGATAAAGCCCTCTTTTGAAAATGCTGTCGATGCTATTTTAGCTCGAGACAAGCCTAAGTTTCGTACTAGCTTCCATAATGCTATTCATCAACAGCAACCCTTTTACCTTAAAACGATGTTGACACAACCCGCGGGGAGAAAGGTGAAAGTAGAGATAATTGCGGAAGTTGAACGAGATAGTAATGGTAATGCACTTGCGGTATTTGGTGTGTATAAGGATATTACGCGCAGTGAAGAACTATTTGAAAAGCTCAAACTATTAGCAATGGTCAATTTTACCATTAAAGTGCCGATATTTTTCATCGATGATAATGATAATGTTGTGTACCAAGATATATCTCCACATCATGATAGCGCCAGTGCTGTGCTCTTTAATTATATTAATTTCAGTATCACTGAATACATGGAATTTAAGAAGCAGGCAAAAGAACAAGGTCAGGTAAAAGAAGGTAATGTTAGTTTTGATAAGTACACAACAGTTTTTGATTTATCTGTAACTTACGAAGCCGATGAGGGAATTTATATTTGGATTGTTGAAAATGTTACTGAAAAATTTAGAAAAGAACAGCAACAAGTCATTTCTAATAGACTAGCCTTGCTAGGAAATACCTTTGGTAATGTCTCTCATGATATAAATAATGTCTTAGGTGTTGCGCTTGGCGCTATTGAGATGTTGGAAATAAAATTCTCTCGTGGAGAGCAAGATATTTCCTCGTATATCAATAGGGTTAAAAATGCCATAGATAAAGGCAAAGATGTTACAGAGCGCTTATTAGCTTTCACTCGAAAACCTACGGTAAAAGTTGTCAGCTTTGACCCTATTCAAGATATTTATGATAATCAATATTTATTTAAGCAACTATTATTAAGTACTATTAATATCACTTTTAATTTTAAGCCGATGAACTGTTTAATAACTTTTCCACAGGGAGAGTTTATTAATATCCTGTTAAATCTTGTACTTAATGCTCAGGACGCTATTCAAGAAAAGGGGTTAAGTGGTCAAATTGAAATATCAGCAAACCTGCTTGATAATAATCGTCTAGAGATTCATGTCAAAGATAGTGGTGTTGGCATCGAAAAGGAAAACATCACTAAGATATTTGATCCATTCTATAGTTCTAAATCAGTAAATAAAGGTAATGGTATTGGCTTAGCTAACGTTTATAGTACTATGTATAAACATAATGGCTTGATTCAAGTTGAGGGGACCAGTGATATTGGCGGTGCGCACTTTACGTTGGTCTTTAAGTGTAAAATACTGGAAGAAAAATATTTGCCTAAGGAGTCACAGCTAACTTCATTACGTTATAAGAATACTAATATTTTAGTACTAGATGATGAAATTAGTATTGCTGAATTTGTTGCATTATTTTTAGAAAGTAAAGGCGCAAATGTTGTTGTTGCCAATAATAAAGAGCAACTCATTGAGAAAGCGAATAGCGGCATTAATTTTGATATTTTTATCACAGATATGATTTTGCCAGATTTATCTGGTAAAGAAGCCGTGAATATAGTGAAAGATAAATATCCTGACATTAACATTTTCTCTATTAGTGGTTATATTGCGATTGAAGATAGGAGTTGGGATTACCCTGTGCTTAGAAAGCCTTTTAATTCAAAGGAACTGGCTGAATTTTTAGCTATTTAATTCAGGTAAACATAAGTCTCTATGTCTGTTTGTTAACATAGATAATATAAATATGTAGTGTGGTACTCGTTAAATGAATGTAGATAAAGAATGCAGAATACTTGTCGTTGATGACGCTAAAGATACTCAAATGTTACTAGAGTTTGATCTTAGCGCAGCAGGTTACCAGGTGACGAGTTGTGACAGTGGTGAAGAGTCATTGGCTTTATTGGAAAAGTTAACGGTTGATCTTATTTTACTTGATATGTATATGCCAGGCCTTTCTGGATTAGAAACCTTAGCACAAATCAAAGCACAATCCACTAGTGAACAAATACCAGTCATCATGTTGTCAGCATCAACCGATGAAGATGAAGTCGTTGCAGCTTTAGAGTTAGGTGCAGGAGATTATGTGACTAAACCTTATGTTGCTAAAGTGCTTCTTGCACGGATCAGAACGGCAATAAGGCTAAAAGAAAAGACAGCTCAGCTTGAACATTTAGCAAAAACTGATTTTTTGACTGATATGAATAATCGTGGCAGCTTTTTTGAGCTAAGCAGTAATGCAATAAGCTTAGCAAGTAGAGCCCAACAACCATTGGTGGTGGCAATGTTTGATATTGATCATTTTAAACAGGTAAATGATAATTTTGGTCATGATGCTGGCGATCAAGTATTACGGGCCTTTAGCCAAACGATGACAGACGTTTTTCGTGATTATGACATTGTAGGTCGAATTGGTGGAGAGGAGTTTGCTGTGTGCCTACCTAATACCAGTAGTGGTGACGCATATATTGCCTGCGAGAGATTACGACAACAAGTAGAGAAAAATAGTATAAAAATTAATAACGATAGCCATTCTAGTAGTGAGAGTGAAAGTTATATTAATATCACCGTGAGTGTCGGGTTGATTCTAGCGCAAGATGATTACTTACCCATTGATGAATTATTAAAAGAAGCGGATAGTGCCCTATATTTTGCTAAAGAAAATGGTCGTAATCAGGTTGTGGATGTTGCTAATATTGCAAGCACAATTGAAGATGTGACTGACCCTATAGAAGAGAGTTTAATGGCAACAGATAAAGTACAATCAGAAGATAGTAATAAGCAAGTTGTTCTACATTATGATGGTATTGATTTTGATGTAGGGGTAAATAATGTTTTAGGTGATGAAGCTTTATTTAATGAAATTTTAGTGATGTTTTATCAAGATCACCATCTCGATGGACAGAGGTTAGAAAGCGCAATATTAGCGTCGGATATTGATACGGCTAAACATCTTGCTCATACCTTAAAAGGAGTTGCCTGCTCTGTTGGTGCTATGGCGCTATTTGAAGCAACCAAAGCACTTGATATTGCGATTAACGAAAATAAAATAGATGATTTTGACAGTCTACTTGCTCTTTTATCTATTGAACTTAGTCGTGTTATGACAGGTATAGCACTACAATTGGATGTTAACTAGAAAGGGAACTATTCATCTATTGCTAAAGTGATGTCCGTTACAGGAACGCAGCAGCAAGTTAATATTTCACCCTCTCCTATGAAGGCTAAAGGCTCACCTAAAGGGTAATTAATTTCACCCTCAACTAAAGTTACTCGGCAAGCACCACAGAAGCCATCACGGCAATGGTAATGTACTTCAATATCGGCAGACTCTAAACACTCAAGTAAAGTTTGTTCATTATTTTCATAATGAACAACTTTATCTTGAACGGTAATTTTGGGCTGCAATTTGATATTACCTTTTAAATTCCCTACCTGATTTGCTACTTTCATAGTCACTATAACAACGACACTTAAGTGTAAACCACGATAAGAAGTTGTTTATAAATCGAAATCATCAAAATCGTCCGCATCTACCGATGAATCAACTTGCCCAACTAAATAGCTGGATATTTCAGTCTCTTGCGGTGCAACCTGAACGTTGTCACTAACAAGATAAGCGTTCATCCATGGTAGCGGATTGCTTTTAATGTCGAAAGGCGCATCATAACCGATGGCTGTTAAGCGTTGATTAGAGATATATTCAATGTATTGATTTAAAATCTCAGCATTTAGTCCAATCATTGAACCATCTTTAAATAAATACTGCGCCCATTCTTTTTCTTGCTCAACAACATCTAAGAAAATTTGTAAGCCAGCATCACGCATTTCTTCACTAACAATCTTCATTTCAGGATCGTCATTTCCCGACTTCCAATTGTTGAGGATATGTTGTGTACCTGTTAAATGTAAGGCTTCATCCCGAGCAATTAACTTGATGATTTTTGCATTACCTTCAAGTAACTCTCGTTCAGCAAAGGCAAACGAACAAGCAAAACTCACGTAAAATCTAATCGCTTCTAAAGCGTTAACAGAGCAAACGGCCAAAAATAAACGCTCTTTTAACTTTCGTGTATTTACTTCTATTGATTTACCTTCAACTTCATAAGTACCTTCACCTTGAGATTGTAGTAACTGTGTAGTAAGGATTACTTCATCAAAATATTTGGCAATACTTGAAGCGCGCTTTAATATCGCTGGATTTACAATGATGTCGTCAAATATTTCACCAGGGTCAGTAAATAAATTACGTAAAATATGTGTATAAGAGCGAGAGTGAATGGTTTCACTAAATGCCCATGTTTCAACCCAAGTTTCAACTTCAGGTAAGGAAACTAGTGGCAGTAATACTGCGTTAACAGAGCGTGCAGCCATTGAATCTAAAAGTGTTTGGTATTTTAGATTAGAGATGAAAATATGTTTTTCAGACTCAGTTAGACTCTGCCAATCGGCTCTATCTTTTGATACATCAACTTCTTCAGGGCGCCAAAAAAAAGAAAGTTGTTTTTCTATTAATTTTTCAAAAGCCACATAACGCTGTTGATCATAGCGAGAAACATTAACACTATTACCCAAAAACATAGGTTCGAGTAAAGCATTATTAGGTGTTTGATTAAACGTAGTGTACGTCATGGATTTATTCCTTAAGGGACTACATCGCTGTAGTAATCAGAGCCTAGCTTAAGTTAGCTAGGCTCTGTATTATTATTGGGTATATGAATATCAAAAATGCTGCATTACTGACCTAGCTAGATTTTACAAGCTCCACCGGCACAGCTGTCGTCTTCAATTTCAACGTCATCACTAGCGCCATCACGGGTGTTGTGGTAATACATGGTTTTAACACCAAGTTTATAGGCAGTTAAAATATCTTTTAATATTTGCTTAACGGGGACTTTTCCACCTTCAAATTTACTAGGGTCATAATTGGTATTGGCGGATATAGTTTGATCGACAAACTTCTGCATAATACCCACTAACTCCAAGTACCCTTGATTATCAGGAATATTCCATAATAACTCATAATTGCCCTTAAGTTTTTCATACTCAGGAACCACTTGTTTTAAAATACCATCTTTGCTGGCTTTAATACTGATTAAACCCCGTGGTGGTTCAATACCATTGGTAGCATTGGATATTTGTGATGAGGTTTCTGAAGGCATTAGCGCTGATACTGTTGAGTTTCGAACACCGTGCTCCTTGATACTTTGACGCAAACCTTCCCAATCAAGATGAAGCGGCTCGCCCGTAATATCGTCTATAGCTTTCTTATAGGTATCAATAGGTAATATGCCTTGAGATAAGCGTGTTTCATCAAACTTAGGACAAGGACCTTGTTCTTTCGCTAATTCATTTGAAGCTTTTAATAAATAAAATTGAATGGCTTCAAACGTGCGGTGAGTTAAGTTATTAGCACTACCGTTTGAGTAATAGAGTCCATTTTTTGCAAGATAATATGCATAGTTAATAACGCCTATACCCAGTGTTCTACGTGCCATACTGGCACTTTCTGCAGCGGCAATAGGGTAATCTTGATAATCGAGTAAACAATCTAAGGCACGAACAGCTAAATCAGCTAATCCCTCTAGTTCATCTAATGAATCGATGGCGCCCAAGTTAAAGGCCGAAAGAGTACAAAGCGCAATTTCACCATTCTCATCGTTAATATCGTTCATCGGTTTAGTAGGTAAGGCTATTTCTAAACACAAATTACTTTGACGAATAGCAGCTTTACTTGGATCGAATGGACTATGGGTATTACAGTGATCTACATTCTGTAAATAGATACGGCCAGTGCTTGCACGCTCTTGTGCAAATAAGGTAAATAACTCAACAGCCTTTATACGTTTCTTACGAATAGAGTCATCATTCTCATATTGCACGTATAAACGTTCAAATTTATCTTGGTCTTCAAAGAAAGCATCATAGAGTCCAGGCACATCGCTTGGACTAAATAAGGTAATAGAGCCACCTTTAATTAGGCGCTGATACATCAATTTATTAAACTGCACACCATAATCTAAATGACGTACACGGTTTTCTTCAACGCCACGGTTATTTTTTAGAACCAGCAAGCTTTCAACTTCTAAATGCCATAATGGATAGAATAACGTTGCAGCGCCGCCACGGACACCACCTTGAGAACAACTTTTTACTGCTGTTTGAAAGTGCTTGAAGAATGGGATACAACCGGTATGAAATGCTTCCCCATTTCTGATAGTGCTGCCTAAGGCTCTAATTCGACCAGCATTCACACCAATACCAGCACGTTGTGATACATATTTAACAATGGCACTGGAAGTCGCATTGATTGAGTCTAAACTATCACCACACTCGATTAGCACACAGGATGAAAATTGACGGGTTGGAGTACGCACACCGGCCATAATAGGTGTTGGTAATGATATTTTAAACAGTGAAATAGCATGGTAAAAGTTTTCGACATAACGTAATCGAGTATCCGCTGGGTACTTAGCAAACAAACAGGCCGCAACTAATACATAAAGGAATTGAGCACTTTCGTAAATTTCGCCATTGACGCGATTTTGTACTAAATATTTACCTTCAAGCTGTTTCATGGCTGCGTAACTAAAATTCAAGTCACGGCTATGGTCCATAAACAAGGCCATATGCTCAAAGTCACTTTGACTATAATCGGCTAGTAAATGCTGATCATATTTGCCAGCTTCAACTAATTTAACCACATGGTCATAAAGGGCTGGCGGCTCAAATTGGCCATAAGCTTTTTTACGTAAATGAAATACTGCTAAACGAGCCGCTAAATATTGATAATCAGGAGTCTCTTCAGATATCAAATCAGCTGCAGCTTTGATAATTGTTTCATGTATATCTTCGGTTTTAATACCATCATAAAACTGGATGTGGGATTTTAATTCGACTTGGGAAACAGAGACTTGTTCTAATCCTTCAGCAGCCCAAGCGATGACACGGTGAATTTTTTCTAAATCAATGGTTTCTTTTTCACCATTACGTTTAGTGACAGAGAGTTTGTTATTCATGAAGTACCTGCAAAGAGATTATTGTTATTGTTTTTTGTTCCTAAAAAAAGGATTTAAAACGTCCCTAATAAAAAATCCCACACTTCTTTAACAAAGGTTAGCTAAAAACGTGTATTAAAAAATAACAACTGAGCATCAAATGCACAATATCTAGGGTTTTTTATAATTCCAGACACAAGATAGTGAGGTTTACCCTGTTTTGCAAGGGATAAAATATGTTGATCTTTGCCTTTTTTTTTGCTGAAAATCGAGGGTTAGTGGTGACTAACCTAGCAAGACTTTTTGTTTTTGGAATTTATTAAAAGCAACGATTATTTTGTTTATTTTACTATGATATTATTTTTATAAATTATTTTTACTGATTTTTTATGTTTATTATCGCGATTTAATCTAAAGTATAAAAACCACTGTAGTTACAGTGGTTTAGTGGTGTTTTAAAAGCGTGGTTTAATGTTTGAACAACTTGATTGATAAAACATCACTCAAATTCCTTGAGCTAAGCACAACTTTTGTTCAATTTTTTATTTTATTTCTATCCCTCTTCAAGATGCTCGTTTCAGGAAATCAGAGTGATACATAATCAAGCTGCATTTTTTATTAATGTTTCTTCAGGATACTTGCTCCTGCATATGCAACTCGGATGGGTATATGGTTATAACTTGCGGCAACACAAAATATAATTTACATCAAGTGAATCTATTAACTTGTGGTTTTCTGTTAGCGGGTTGTAGTGTATGCCAGCAGCATCAATACATTTTAAATCTTGTGACTCGGCCCAAGCAATTAATTGTGAAGGACGAATAAATTTATCATGGTCATGTGTGCCATCAGGAACCAATTTAAAGAGTTTTTCTGCCGCAAGTATGGCAAGTAAATAAGATTTTATGCTTTTGTTAAGGGTAGAAAAAAAGATTAAACCACCTGGTTTAACAAGCGCAGCACAAGCTTGAACAACAGAAGCAGGGTCAGGCACATGCTCAAGCATCTCCATACAAGTTACAACATCAAATGCTGATGCATCCTGCTGTGCCTTCTCTTCAGCCGTTATTTTTTGGTAGTTAATTGATAAACTCATCTCTAGCGCGTGCAACTTAGCAACATTTAATGGCTCTGTGCCCATATCAATTCCCGTAACATTAGCACCTAGCTTAGCTAACGATTCAGATAAAATGCCACCACCACAACCTACATCGATAACTTGTTTATTATATAAACCGTTATTTGCATCGCCATCGAGTTCTTGTTGAGCAATATGTTGGCAAATAAACTGAACCCTTAAAGGATTGATTTGATGAAGGGGTTTGAAGTCGCCTGTTAAATCCCACCATTGGCTGGCAACTTTCTCAAATTTTGCGATTTCGTCTTCATTTACATTAAGAGGTGTGGCTGACATATTATTCACTGCTTTAAATTAACTTTTAATAAACCGATTCTAAACGAAAGTTATTTTTAAACAAAGGGGATAGATCAAATCAAGGACTTTTTGTTGCTTTTTTAGGCTGTTTTTATTCCCCCTAAAAAGCTTCAAATAAAGCGGTATTGCATCAAGGTTTTTTATGCTAGTATGCTGCGTTGATTACTATTATTAGTGTCTGTTATATAACACTTACATAACAATAAAATCTTTAAAATACCGTTTATACGATACTCGAAAATAGCCCCGCTGTTTCCGTAGTACTGTTAAGCAAAAGAATTAGTTAAGGGATACCATCGATTTATGTCCGATCTGGCCAAACAAATAGTTCCAGTAAATATTGAAGATGAACTAAAAACCTCCTATTTAGATTATGCTATGAGCGTAATAGTT
>Ga0209396_1001568_pt1 | contig 25162 bp, 13 predicted proteins | sample GOMGulsemesocosm_6_FD_184638 | JGI IMG/M metagenome (GOLD analysis project Ga0209396, IMG submission 184638) | Methane-oxidizing microbial communities from mesocosms in the Gulf of Mexico - GOM8C Gulf of Mexico (SPAdes) (version 2) | ecosystem: Environmental > Aquatic > Marine > Cold seeps... | reverse complement strand
CGCTTAAGCAGTGCCAATCCATGAATAAACTCGAAGCTATTTTAGAGTTTCTTTACCAACGGGAGCAAAAAACAATAGATTGGGTTGATATCGCTTATCAGTTTGGTTTTAGTGACCAACCTCACCTAATCAGGTACTTAAAAAAACAAATTAATTTAACACCAAAAGATTACACACTACAGCGAGGCTTCACTATTGATGTTTATGGTGGGGTTGATTCTAAATAATAATGCCTACATTAGTTAGAGAAATACTCATTTCTGGACCCTGTAACAAAATCTATGTAACCCCATGAAGAGGCTCATAATTGTTTGCTAAAATGTGAAGCGAAGCGGAACTTAGCCAACTATTACAAGTCCTACATGAATGGCTTTATAAGGCTGTTGCTACCTAGTTATATGGTTATTTATGTATTAGAACAACTTAAATCCGAGTTAAAGAAGATCAGTTTATTTTCATTCGTAAATTAACCGTGTACTGTTGTATATAGTCACCAAAAACTACGTCTAGATGAATAAAATCTAAATATTCAGTAGCTACGTCAGTTGCCATGAAGGTTAATGTTATTTGATCTCCGTTTCGTGTAAGTTCTGCCTTGTCAAAGTTTGTGAAAGTAAGGCTTTGATTTAATGAAATAGTATTAACTAAGCCATGGGGATCGGAAAAAGTGGTGGTAAAGACTTTTTCTATATCTTTATATATTTCAATGTCTGTGCTCATATCAAAAGAAAAGGAAGATCTTGCACTTGCTTCCGATAATAAAGTAACATTTACAACTCTACTTATTTCCGTATTATCCGCGAATTTGGCTATATAGGTAATGTTCATAAACTGTTGCCCGCTTGCTGCAGCGGCCGTAATTTCAAGTCCACTTTTACTTTCAATTAGATCAGTCCCTTGAACTCCTGATATCTCCCAAGACCAATCAGTTATCTGACTAATATCATCCGTTAACACGTGTATATTAATTTTCTGCCCTTTTACCGCAACAAGGCGTGATGTGGCCAGACTTATCTCACTTACGGTAAGATTATTTTTAATCGTCAGCTCTGTTGTAACCGTTTTACTCAAGTCGCCCATAATTACTGTTAATAATAATTGTCCAGTAATATCATCATCAACATTTGGTGCTGATAGGCTAAGTATTTTACTACTAGGTGTTACTAATGTTAGTTCTTGATTGGATAACCACTGCCATTGATATGAATCTATGGCATGAGAGCTTTCTATTGTTGGAGTAATTGAGGAACTAGAATTTTCATCAATGATAATACTATTGGGGAGTGTTACACTTAATGTATCGGTGCTTTCAACTGCAACATGTATTTTGCTGCTTTGATCAAAATTAGCATTGTCTGAGGTTGTCGCTCTAATTTGCATTGTAAATTCTGTCAATTGACTTACTGTTGGCGCCGTAAAGATAGCTGTTGAGGTGATAATGCCATTTACTGTTATATTACTGACTTGACTATCTTCAACATTTAAAGCTGATAAGTTCCATAACACTTCTGTGATATCGACATTACTGGTAATTTTAGCCGTTAATGTCGTCACATCTCCTGAAACGGTGTCAAACCTACCTGGTAACTCAAAGTTTACCGTAGGTGTTATCACACCACCATTAGGTACTATAGTTAGAAGCAGTGATTTTTCACTTTGATTTTGCTGACTGTCAGTGGCAACTAAGGTCAATGTAGTAGTTATATTTGTATTAACGTCTGGCAACGTCAACGTTGGTGTAACATTATGTTTATCTGAAAACATAATGTCATTATTTTCGGTTTTCCACTCAACAGTTACATCATCTCCTTGCGGATCTTGTACACTAGCAACTAAAACAATACTACTATTTCCTAGTGCTTGTTGTTCGGTTGCCATTGTGATAATCGGGCTGTTATTTGAAGTCGGCATTGCTTGCAGAGTTATAGTAATATCTTTTTGACTAGCGTTGTTCTTACTGTCCGTTGCAACAAGCGTAATAATTATCTCCATATCAACATTTGTATCCGGAAAGGTTACAAATGTTGAAGTTTCGTTCGTGCTTGAAAATTTAATATTTTGGTTGTCAGTTTTCCAGAGAAAACTGACAGTGTCTCCTTCAGGATCCGAAACATTGGCACTTAACGTTATTGAATTCCCGCTTGTTACGGTTTGTGTAGGTGCTAAGTTAATTGTAGGTGCTTGATTAATTGTTACTGGTGTTGTTGGAAGATCACCGCAACCGCTGAGTAGACATATTAAAACAATACCGCATATTTTTATAAAACCGTTTGTCATTATTTTCCCTTGTTTCATACTTTTATTGAAATGTTCACAGTTATTTACCCCATATACTTGCTATTTTAAGCTTTGATATTGAGTAAAAAAATTGAGAAAACAAGCATACGTAACACAATCGTTTAACGGTATTAAATAGGTGACAATTAATTGCACATAACCGACAAAATGATATTTATTAGCTGCTACAGCCCAATTACTATCAGTAATATTCAGAAAATCACAAAGCTGGTATCTAAATTTATAAGTGGAGGTAAGTAAAAACATAAAGTTTAGGTAACATTAACTGATATCCGTCACAGTTAAGGTGCTAGGTTTAATGAGGAGTTAAAATTTCTTGAAGAAACTTATTTCATTGTTGCTACGACAAACAATGGAGTAATCATACTGCTATACAGCATCTTGAATTTAATAAAAGCATATAGAGAAATGTCCTTTCCTTGGACTTTACATAAGATAAGTCAATAATATACCCTTATGGTTAGGTAAGATTACTATTGCTTAAAAGAACCAATAATTAACTAGCTTTACGATAATCATTAGGTGTTTTACCGTATTTTGCTTTAAAACAACGAACAAAATAACTACTTGAAGTAAAGCCAACTTGATCAGCAATTACTGCTATTTGCTCGCCATCGTTAAGTAATTGATGACCTCGCATTAGGCGATATTCTCGTAACATCTCACTAAAACTAGTACCTGATATTGCTTTTAATTTGCGTTGCAGCTGTCGTTCACTCATCGCGAGTTGGCTCGATATCATAGGTAATGTGAGTTCAGAGTTTGTATAACCTTGCTCAATAAATTCTTTAAAACGTAGAATGAACCTCTGCTCAACAGCAGATAATTCATCACGCTTATTTATTGTCTTATTAACGGGTAAAGTTGGCAGAGCGTTTTCAGTTTCACTTGTGAAGTCGATGGTACTAAACCTTTTTTGCAAAATTGTTCGGATCCCAAGTAAACCATGCATCCGTATTAATAGCTCCTGTCCATCAAAAGGTTTGGTTATATAATCGTCGGCTAAATCTGACAGACCCTTTAATTTACTTTGTTGATCGTCCTTAGCCGTTAATAAAATAACGGGGATATGACTAATTGCCATTTCATTGCGAATAGCATCGAGTAATTCAAAGCCGTTCATTATTGGCATCATTACATCGGTAATAATAATGTCAGGACTATGTATTAGGGCTTTTTCTAAGGCTTGTTGACCATTTTCCGCTTCAATTATTGAGTAACCCCCCGTCAAATGAACCTTGATAAACTCTCTAACCTCTTGGTTATCATCAACAATTAGTGCTCTTGGTTTGGAGTCATGTTCTTGTGTTTCAGATAGGATGACGATATTACTAAATTCTTCATTCAAATTTTCTTCTTGTTTACGTGAAAAACGGGTTAAATTTGATAACTCTGTGGTTAGATGTTTTCGCCGTTGAATATTTTGGTTATTTGATTTTGGATTAGCGGTGTTACACGAACTAACTTTAGCCATTGGTAAGGTAAAAACAAAACTAGAACCTTCATTTACACTGCTACATACGCTTATCGTACCGCCTAATACGTCAACTAAACCTTTCACTAAAGCTAAACCAATACCAGCACCTGGAACATAATAATTTTTGTTTTCAATACGCGTAAAGCGGTCAAATATCGTAGAGTGATTCTGTTCAGCTATGCCACAACCAGTATCAGTGATTGTAAATTCAAGATATTGACCTTGGGATATTACCTCTAAAGAGACAGTGCCGTTCTCTTCAGTGAATTTAATGGCGTTAGTTAATAAATTATAGAGGATAGTTTCTAGCGCATCTTGCTCTGCTGACACCCTCCAAGAATCATCTAAATCGCTTTTCATTGTTAACGCGATTTTTTTCTCTTGTGCAATAACCGCAAATGTTTGTAAAACAAAGTCGCAAACATCTGATACTTTTTGTGTAGCGGTAACGTCTTTCTCTGGGCTGTTCAATTGGGCTAACTGCAATAGTTGGTCAACCATAGACAATAAACGCAGGGAATTACGTTCAATCAAGCTAGCATTATGCTGGATGTTGTCATCATCACTACTTTGCTTTATAACTTTAACTGGTCCTAAAATTAGTGTTAAAGGTGTTCTAAACTCATGAGAGATATTAGCAAATAACTGCTCCTTAGCTTTAACCAATTCAAGGGAAGACTGTCGCTCTTTCTCTGCTATTTTAGTACGATAAAACAGCCAAAAAATACTGATTATAAAACCTAAGTACAAGCTATACGCCCACCAAGTTTTCCACCAAGGGGGCAGTACAGTAATTCCAAGAGACAAATGGTCTGCATCTTTCTGCCATTCGCCGTTATCGCCAGATACTTTTACTTTGAAAGTGTAACTTCCTGCAGGGAGCAGCGAGTAATCAGCCTGTGCATGACTTGCTTTTGCATTAATCCAGTCGGTATTCAAACCTTCCATTTTATATGCATATTTTATTTGTTCAGGTTTACTTGCTCCAACCTTGGAAAAACTCAAGGAAAAGAAAGTCGTTTCTGGTGGGATGTTGATGTGCTTTGTTTGCTCTATACTTTTGCTTAATAAAGCGTTTTCATTATGTTCATCTGGAACAACCGATTCACCTAATACTTTATAATCAGTGACTAATAACTGACTCTTTAGTTGTGGGCTTTCTAATTGGTCTATAGCAAAAGAAAGTAATCTGTTCTCACTGCTGATAAAAAAACGGTTAGACGATGTTAAAATACTATAATCGTTAAATATCTGCCCATATTGACCACTATTTATTGATGGAGAGTCTATTTCTAAAGAACAACTGATACAGTTTTTTTGAATATTACCGTCATTTACAGAATTAAATTTGTATAACTGATTTTTGATAGAAAGGTACAAATTTTCTTCAGCAACATCTTTGTAGAAGCCCGTAATAAGACCATTCGTGATATCGGCTAATTTTTGCCAATGACCCGTTTCAATATTAATTGCTATAAGTCCTAATTTTTCAGTACTTAGCCAAATCTGCTGTTGCCACTTAACACTAGCGAATACTTTCCCAGTTAGAATAGGCATTCTCTCAATAATTTGACTGTTCTTGTCAAACCAATAAAGTTGCTCTGTAATATTCGAGAATGCTCCGACCAAAATCATTTTGCTATTATCGATATCAATCCAACTTCCTATCTCCAATTCAGTAGCAAACATTGAGAATTTATCTTCGGATGAGTTGTAGCGGATAAGTCCTGAGCCCTTTTGATGAGTATGCCTCATCGATAAACCATATATATCACCATTAATATCAGCACGTAATTGATGAATTAAGTTAACACCCAGATGTTCATTAATCTCACTGGTAAAGCCATAATGTTTGTTAGTACCCTCGGTTAAATCATAGCGATAGACTCCACCACCAATGGTGCCCAACCAAATGAATCGTTCCGCTTCTTGATAAATTGACACAATTTTTTTACTGAAATTTTCTATCAATTTCATTTTATTGTTCTGCAATTGATATAATGTTTTATCACAGGCAAATAAAAGCCCTAGCTTGTTCTCATGCATAGCCAATGCTTTACAATTATCTTTATCAACATTCACCAATTGGGTGACTTTACGATTATTATTGGGTAATTTACTCAAGCCTTTTTTTGTTGAAACCCACAAGTTTTGCTGCTTATCAAGTGTTACACCGCCAAACATGCTATCTGTAGGTATAGTAGAAGATACCCCATTGATATGAGGATAGTGTTCAAATACTTTGCTATCAGGAAGGAATTTGACAACACCACTACCCACTAGACCTAACCATAAAGCCTGTTCTTTATCTTCTGTAATCGATAGCACAAAATTAGCTAAAGATCCTTTCTTTTTGTTAGCCTTTGTTGAAAGATCGAGCGGTGAAAAACGTTGAAAACTATTTGATTCTGGTAAAAATAGATCTAATCCTTCGATACCAGCAAACCAGATTCGGTTTTTACTGTCTTGATATATGCTAGCGATAAAAGAACTACTGATAGAACTCATATTATTGGGCTGATGCTCAAAACGAGTTATGCCCACTTCATTCAGGCGAAAGACTCCATTGCTTTGATTAGCCGAACACCAGATCTCTCCAGTTGATGTGACCATAAGCCGTACAATTGTATCCATTTCCGCAATTGGAAAAGTGTGCGCTTGTACAACTTGTAAATTTTTCTCATTAATTTTTATAACACTCTTATGACTTGCCAGATAAAGATGTTTGTTCTTATAAATTAACACATTGACTTGAGCGGCATTGTCCTTAATAGCCGCTTCAATATCAAAGGTATTAGTCAAATCATGAAAGGTAAGTTTTGCTGAATTGGTATCAAATAATGCTAAGCCTTTATCTAGGGTTCCAATCCAAAGTCGGCCATTTTCACCTTCAACAAGATTGTCAGCATTGGCCGAAGTAAATTGTTCTAATCCGGGAAATAATTTATATTCGTTGCCGTCATACCGCAGTAAACCTGTGTCATTGATCAGCCAGGTAAACCCCTGACTGTCTTGTATTATGGCTGTAGCATTGGCTATTTTTTCACCCTGTTTATTTTCAACGTTAATAAAAGGAGGACCAGCATTGATAAAATCTACTGCATAAACAGGATAAGAATTAGCATTAATTAGAAGTAATAATAAAGTAGATAAATAATAACTTTTGACTCTAGATAACATAAACACGGTATTGCCCCCCCCTAAAAAATAGTAATTTCATCGACTAACACGATGATATTGTGGAAAGTATTTCACTTCTAGATAAGTTTATAGAATTGTCGCTATTTTATGATCTTTAGGCAAAAGGATAAATGTTACAATATATGTACAAATAAAAGGAAGGTTAATCCCCTGCTTTCTTGAATGAATTATGACCAAGAGTTATTACACAAAGAGCTAAAGTCTTTAATACCGACGAAATTACAAAAACTCCAGAAAATCTTTTTTTAATTTTTGCTCTAAAGGTGAAAATACACCAATACTTCTTAGCAATATAACGCCGTTTTAAGCGGAAAATTGTAGTTGGCTAAAATGTTGGACAGAGTGAAAACAGCCACTAACTATTTGATTTAAGTGCACGGCTTAATACCTTGAGAGATATTGAATCCCCTTTAGCAATCCTTCTCTTATTTATTTCTCTAAACTTAGCTATTATTGCCGAGTCTGCAGAATAAGATTGTCCATTTATACTGATGAAGTCATCAGACAGTGATTCTGCAATAGCTTCAAAAGCAGATAGATCGGTTGCCTCATTTAGGCTTGCTTTAACTATTTCAGTTAAACCTGCAATGTCAGGAATAAGAGGGTTCCAATCTCCTCCTTCCTTCGAAGTATTAATACTATTAGGAGCACCTGCACCTAATAGTATTCCGATTTTCTTTTTGCTGTGAGTTAAAAAATGCTGAAATTCGTACATGTACTGATCAGGATTGTGTACTGCAGTTGTCATGAAAGTCTTTATAAGTAAGAGTCTAAGCACTAAGTTAATTGCTACTACTGCTCAAAGTAGGTTACATATTCAAAGGTGATTATTTTTAAAGAATAACTTAACCCCTTAATTATATAGGCGCACTATAAATTTGACATAAAAAAGCCCCAACTCTTTCAAATTAAGGCTTTCATATGTTGTACCTGTGGGCGGAGTCGAGCCGACACGTCTTGCAACCGGGATTTTTAAAAGAACGAGATAAAAAAAATACTCCTTCTAAATTAAGTCCGGTAAAGCACTTTAATTACATGCCAACCAAATTTAGTTTTAACTAGGTGAGGCTCTAATATTGCACCGTTAAATGCAATTTTATCAAACTGAGGTACCATTTGACCTCGTTTAAACTCACCTAAATCACCGCCCTTTTTACCAGACGGACATGACGAATATTTTTTGGCTAACGTTTGAAACTTAGCTCCTTTACCTAACTGTTGAATAATATCTTCTGCTATTTCTTTGTGCTTAACCAATATGTGAAGTGCGTGCGCTGTTGCTGCCATGTTGAAACCTTTTTAATACCATTTGAGTAAACACGCATATTATAGCGGTTAATGAATTAACTATTCTAATATTAACTATCGGGAATAAAAAAGCCCCGACTCTTTCGAATCAGGGCTTCAATATGTGGTACCGGTGGGCGGACTCGAACCGCCACGTCTTTCGACGGGGGATTTTGAAAAAAGCGCGCCTTTAATAAATAATTAAAATCAACGAGTTAAAACACAAAATTCAACCTTTGCAAATTCTTAGCAAAAATGTACGCTTGTCATTATCATATCTTAATGAGCAAATTACTTGAACGGCACAACATTTCAGACAATTTATATGTCTATCTTCAAAGCAATAGTAAGTACTGGTATTGCCGATGTCAGGGCGAGTTTAAGTAACCTCTAGCTATAACAATATGAATGTGACTAAGCTAGGGCACAATCGCCCCCTTAGCGGGTTCATATTTAAAGAATTACAGATTTGAAATTAAAAATAATAATGGAATGTGATATCATTTGAACTTCAGGATTTAAGTTAAAAAATCACAAGGAGTTAAATTATGGCAACAAATGTAAACGATATAGCAGCAATGACAGGAGTTAGCAATGCAACTGTATCAAGAGCATTTAGAGAGCCTGAAAAAGTATCGGCTAAAACTAGAGATAAAGTATTAGCTGCGGCAGCATCTTTAGGATTCACACCAAACAGCTTAGCTGGTAATTTGAAACAAGGTAAATCTAACAAAATCTTAGTTTTAGTGCCTGACATAACTAACCCTTATTTTTCGCCTATTGTTCAAACAATAGAAAAAGTAGCAAACCAAAGAGGCTACTCTGTGCTGCTAGGAAATACTGAAGATGATCCAGAGAGAGAAGATAAATATGCCAATATGCTATTTGCTAAACAAGCTGATGGCATCATAATTAACTCACAGAGAATTCCATTTAATATTGATTCCTTAAAACCTCCTTTTCCTGTAGTTAGCACATCGGAATTAGTTAATCACAAAGATATCTACAAGGTCAGTGTTGACAATATAGCAATTGGTGAAATGGCTACTTCTCATTTATTATCATTAGGGCATAAGAAAATTGCTGTTATTAGTGGAACTAAAGGGCTAGAAAGCTGTAATTTTAGGTTGGAAGGGTACAAAAAGGCACTAAACAAGGCAGGTATAAAATATGATCCTGAATTAGTTTACTATACACATTATTCTGCTGAAACAGGGGCAGAAGCTGCTAAAAAATTAGTTGCGGACTTTTCAGGTGTGACCGCTATATTCAGTTTTGGCGATTTGATATCCATTGGTATTCTTCATGCGCTCAATAAATTAAATTATAAAGTACCGGAAAACATATCTTTAGTTAGCGTTGATGATATTGCTATAGCCAAATATTGTAATCCACCATTAACTACAATCGCTCAACCTAAAATTCTCATTGGTGAAAGTTGTGCAAATATATTGTTAGATATCATTGAAAACAAAGAACCTAAAGAGAAGGTTAGGATGCTCGAACATGAGCTGATAATAAGAGAAAGTACTGCAGCAGTGTAATTTTTTATTGATTTAAGTTAGCTATTTTTCGTGACCAATAGTAAATAACACATGCTGCTAACAAAGCAATAACAGATGATATTGCAAATATATTCATATTGGCTTCCCAAATTACTCCACTAAAAATAGATCCAATAGCTGTAGCGCCAGCTAAGCAAAAACTACTGTAAACCAAAATACCTTTATTTTGATCTTCTTCCCCAAAATGTATTTTTATCAATTCTAGAATAGAAGAATGGGCTGCACTGAAAGTAAATGCATGTAAAACCTGTGCGAAAATCAAAATAATTAAATTCCCGGGGAAATATGCAATTAAAGACCAACGAATAGAGGTAAGAATAAAAGCAACAAACAATAATTTATCTGCTCCAAACTGTCGAATTATTTTGAAAGTCACCATAAACATTATGACTTCTGCAATGACAGCTACGGCCCATAGGTTACCAATAACTGAAATAGAGTAGCCTTTCGAACTAAGATAAAGACTATAAAACCCCACATAAGCACCATCACTTAACTGCAAAAGAAAAACACCAATAAACAGCAATAATGTTTTAGAAGATTTAACTTTTGAAACAATATCTAGTTTTTTGCTCTTTTGTTCTAACACTTTTTTTTGTGGTGTAATGGCTACGAAAACAACCATAACAAATAACAAAAAAGAAAATATAAAAGGAAAATTACTAATAGAGAAATAGTCAAAAAATAGACCTAAAACAGATACAGATACTACAAACCCTATAGAACCCCACAACCGAATTTGACCATAATACAATGACTTGGAAGCTAAATGAGATAATGTTAACGACTCTACCAATGGGTTTATGCCTTGCCAGCAAAAACAAATCAAAAATATAAGTAAGGAAGTGCCTAGAAAACCCGAAAATAAAAATAACGCCAAAGAAGTAATAAAAGCACAACTGACGCCTAAACGAATTATTTTCGTTGAATTACTACTAGAGGAGAACTTAGTCCAAAAGAATGGTGCTAGAAAATTTGACGCTAAGATCAAAGCGCTGCTTATGCCAATTTGTGATTCACTTTGTCCGATAGACTGTAAATACAAACCCCAAAAAGGCAATACTAACCCTAAAACCAAGCAATTTGAAAAGTAAACACTAGAAAGCTGCCAGTAAGGTATGGATTTATCTTTTAGTAAAGGTATATTAATTATTTTTTTCATTACCTTATAATTAAAGGGGTGATTTCGTCATCACCCCTGCAAGTTAGTTCAAATGATAGTGTAGAGTACTAAACAAACATAAGAGCTATCATAAAAGTTTGCGAGAAAAAATACAAACTTACTCGTATTGTTACCACCAAGTAGAGTATAAACCCGTCAACACAGCGATGACACCAAGTGAAACAATATTATACCCCTTTGTTGTCACGAACAATTGGCCATTTATTGTTGAGCTTAGATCTGAAGTTGTGTTTTTGTTCTCTAGCAAAGAAACAATAACAGCAATAGCAATACAACAAATAAACACCACACCAACTCTATCCATAAAGGGTAATGTAGGCCAATAAACCTTCATTAATAAAGACAATACTGCAGAAGAAAGTGCAGCGATTAATGCAGCGTTACTGGTCGTTTTCTTCCAAAAAATACCTAGCATAAAAATTACAACAATACCTGGTGTAAAGAACCCCGTAAATTCTTGAATGTATTGAAATGCTTGATCAAACTTACCAAGTAGCGGTACAGCAAGTACGACAGCAATAAACATAGATATAATAGAGACAATACGTCCCGTTATTACAAGATTTTTCTCTGTCGCGTTAGTATTTAAAATAGGTTTGTAAATATCCAAAACAAAAATTGTAGAGATGCTATTCGTCATTGAACTTAGAGAAGAGGCTATTGCTGCAATTAAAGCAGCAAAAACAATCCCTAATAACCCACTTGGTACCAACTTCATCATTTCTGGAAAAGCTTCATCAGGACGATTTAAATCAGGCGCTAAAACAACAGCAGCAACACCCGGAATCACAACAATGAGAGGCATTAGCAGCTTTAAACACGCGCCAAAAGCAATACCTTTTTGTGCTTCTTTTAGATCTTTAGCCGCCAGTGCTCGTTGCGTAATATACTGATTAAACCCCCAATACGAAAAATTCATTACCCAAAGGCCGCCAACCAATACAGAGATGCCCGGCAAACTCGCATAATGAGGGTTTTCAGGGCTTAAAATCAAGTCAAATTTCTCAGGTACAGCCGTTAATAACGTTTGAAAACCTTGATAGATACCAGCGCCATCAGCAATTTTATCAAGGGCTAAGTACGAAACTAACAATCCACCAAATATCAGCAAGACAACTTGAATAATATCAGTTAAGGCGACAGCTTTTAGACCACCGTATATCGAATACATAATTGAGAAAATAGCCAAAAACAATAAGCAATGACTAATAGCGAAGCCGGTAATGGTATTAATTGCTAAAGCACCTAAATAAAGTACCGCGGTTAAATTAACAAATATATAAACACCGAGCCAAAATATCGCTAAAATTAGTTTTACTCTGTCATCATATCGTTGACCTAAAAATTGTGGCATGGTAGAAATATTTTTTTCTAAAAATACTGGAATTAAAAACTTCCCCACTAAGAGTAAAGTAATAGCAGCCATCCACTCGTAAGCAGCAATACCTATTCCTAATGCATAGCCAGAACCTGACATGCCAATAATTTGTTCCGCAGATATATTTGCCGCAATAAGTGAAGCACCAATAGCCCACCAAGGTAATGATTTACTTGCCATAAAGTAATCTGAGCTGCTTTTCTCTTTACCTTTTTCCTCTCTTGATACCCATAGTGCGAGAACAATAAGCCCAAAACAATAGGCAAAAACAATGATTAAATCTAGTTGAGATAGGAGCATTCCTATTATCCTTCTTTAATATAAACGCTATAACACGGTAGCACTTCACCCTATTATTTTATGGTAATAAGGTGAATATTGTTTATGGCTACATCCATAGGTTTATGTTGATAAATTATAATTAATGAGGAGATTGAGTTTCTTCAGAAATGGCGAATTCTGCCTGCCTATTTTGCTGGGAACTCGTACCAATATATACATCGAAAAACCCAGCTTCAACGCCATAAGACATATCTTGTCTATAGAAAGCCAGATCATCGGTAGAAATTTCAAATTCAACGGTTTTGGTTTCTCCTTGCTTTAACATTACCTTTTGGAAACCCTTCAGTTCTTTTACTGGACGAGTAACCGAACCTACGCGATCTCTAACATACAACTGAACCACTTCTTCGCCATCATAATTGCCACTGTTAGTGAGATTAATTGACGCCGTTAATTTATCGTTTTCTAGAATTCTTGTTTTAGATAAGGTAATTTCAGAATAATCAAACGTTGTATAACTTAAGCCAAAACCAAATGGGTACAAAGGCGAATTATCTGTATTTAAATAGCGAGAGACATACTTTGAATTTGGTTGCCTAGGATCATACGGTCTCCCAGTATTTTTCATATTATAGTAAATAGGCACCTGACCAACGGTACGCGGAAACGTTACCGGTAATTTCCCAGAAGGGTTATAATCACCAAAAAGTATATCAGCTATTGCAAGACCACCCATCGTACCTGGATACCAAGCCATAAGAATAGAATCTAAATATTCTTGCTCCCAATCAATTGTCAATGGGCGGCCACTAAGTAACACTAAAATAATAGGCTTATTAAGTTTACGTAGCGCTTTCATTAATGCGATTTGATTACCTGGCATATCCAGTTTAGTACGACTTGCTGCTTCTCCTGTCATGCTCCACTCTTCACCCATAGCCAATATAATAACCTCAGACTTTTCGGCGGCCCGAATAGCTTCATCAAAACCACTGACATCGTCAGCATCTTGAAAAGCGTAACTAGCCCCCTTCGCGTAATGAATTTTAACCTGCTCTCCTGCTCTTTCCTTTATTCCAGTAAGGAGAGATACTGGCCTAGTATCTCTATCAGCATGACCTGCACCAGCCCAGGAGCCAACCATGTCAGCTTTACTATTTGCAAGAGGTCCAATAAGCGCTATTGATTTAACATCAGCCGATAAAGGTAGCGTTTTATCATTATTTTTAAGTAAAACCATGGATTTACGAGCTACATCACGCGCTGCATCTAAATGTTCTTGATTTAATATATCGGACTGTGCACGTTCCTCATTAGAGTATCGATACGGGTCTTCAAATAAACCGAGCTTATATTTCATTTCTAAAATACGACGAGTGGCCCTATTAATTTGCGCAACGGTAACTTTACCTTCGTTAAGCAAGTCAGTTAAATGATCATGATAAACGCTGCCCTGCATATCCATATCAACACCGGCATTTAGTGCTATGCCGGCCGCATGTTTGTTATCTTCAGCAAAACCATGTGGCACCATTTCATTAATTGACGTGTAATCTGTTACAACAAAACCATCAAAACCCCACTCTTTTCTTAATATATCATCTAACAAATATTTATTACCAGTGGCCGGCACGCCATTCAGATCATTAAATGATGTCATAAAGGTTGTCACGCCAGCATCAATAGTGGCTTTAAATGGTGGTAAATAGGTTTCAAATAACTCTCGTTGTGACATATCTGTTGAATGATAATCACGTCCGCCTTGCGCCTGACCATAAGCAGCGTAATGTTTAGCACAAGCTAAAATAGTATCTGTCGCTTTTAAATCATCCCCTTGAAAACCTTTAACGCGCGCTTTAGCAATTTCTTTAGCCAAGTACACATCTTCGCCAGCACTTTCTGATATACGACCCCACCGAGGATCGCGAGCAATGTCTACCATGGGTGCAAACGTCCAATGAATACCATCAGCCGCAGCTTCTTTGGCTGCAATTCGAGCGCCTTTTCTTATCGCGTCTAAATCCCATGAGGCTGATTCACCTAACGAAATTGGAAAAATAGTTTTGTGTCCATGAATCACGTCATAGCCAAATAACAATGGAATACCTAATCGCGTTTCTTCCACGGCCATTCGTTGCAATCTATTGGTGTATTCAGGTGTAAAAGCATTAAATAACGCACCAACTCGTCCTTTTAGAATATCATCTTTATAACCTGCTCTTATTGTTGGTCCAGTCACATCTAGATCACTCGTTAACAAGTTCATTTGACCTATCTTTTCTTCAATGGTCATTTTAGTCATTAAGTCCGTTATAAAAGTATTCATTTCCGTCGCTTCGTTATTTTGTACAAGGATACTATCTGATTGAGAAACTAACTGCTTACTTGCACTATGGTTAGCCTCAAGCGTAAACCCAAGTCCAATAGTAAGAAGGCTTAAACCACCCACGATTGCCACACCCAATGTTTTATTCTTCATATTAAAACCCTTTAACAGTTACAATAAACAGCATGAACTGCCATTATTTATCAATTGTTTCATTTACTTATTATTCACCTAACTGGTATTTAGAAAAAGAGTTTGTCAAAACACTCATTAACATTTCAATAAGACTCAAACCCGCTCCGCATGTATACGTATACATTACTGATCAGTAATACATTTGTCAATAAGATATATGCCGTTAATACGTGATTTTTCACAACTAAAATTACCCGCTAAAAGAGATGAGCATCCTGAGCGATGGTCAAAAGAAGAAAGAAACTGGCAGCCAATAGGCGCTGTGGAGTTAAATCCAGAGCAACATAAAGAAGCTGCTTAACAACTTAAGCGACAACTGTCTTGAAAAACACCGAAATCGAGAATATGAAAGAAACAAGGAGCACTTGTGTTTAATGTGATGAGAAACATAGCCATGGCATTATTTAAGCGATAGACAACTAAGTCAGCCAGCATGGCAAAGAAAAAGAAAATAGCAGGGCTAGACGATGATTATCGTTCAACCCTGCTAGAATCAAGGATTAAAATGCGCTAGCCGTGAGGTTCACCGCTGTTGCAACTATTTATCAAGGCTGGCCACTCCAAATAGTTTGTCCCTGTACATTTTTCATCACCGGTACGCCCGTATCAATATGAAGGGTTTTCACTCCTTTATTGCTAGTCCCTGACTTCCAAAGTACGTTTCCATTCTTAATGACAAGGTTCCCATCATTTTGAAAACGGGCAGTTGCGCCAGGGTTTCCATAAGTATTTGATGTCCACAATGCTTCTCTAGGCTCATCTTGATAAATCACTAAATTGCCATCTGCCTGCATTGTTAAAAACCTATTATTTACCCAAAAATAACGCTCTCCAACTTGGAGTTTAGTACCTAAAGGAATTAGTGAAACATTAGAAGCTATCCAAACACTTCCCCCTGAATTATTTGTCATATACGGCATGCCCCATTCATTAACCTGAAGGGATTTAGCTCCTTGATTTTGAGTCGCTGATTTCCAAATTACGTTTCCGCCATTTTTAATGACAAGGTTCCCATCACCTTGAAAACGGGCAGTTGCGCCATGGTTTCCATGAGTGCGTGATGACCACAATGCTTTTCTAGGCACATCTTGGTACGTCACTAAATTACCATCTTTCTGCATAGATAAAAATATATTGTCCAATCCTGGGAAAACATAACGCTTACTAACTTGAAGTAAAGTACCTGAAGGAATTGCCTGACCGTTGCTATTGGTAGTATCAAAAGTCATGCGATCAAAGCCACTTTTCAAATATTGATTGTTTCGCAATGCATCATAGGTCAACTGTTGATTATTCTGTTGTTGTAATGCTCGCGCAACACCAAGAATTTGTAACCCCAAATTCCAAGATCCTTTTAGCGAGTTCCAATGAAATCCACTTTCAGTCGAGCCTAATCCGAAAGACTCTACATTGTTAAGTGGTGTAAAAGATTTTTGCGTTTGCATTAGATAATTAAATACAGCATTAAATGCCTCTGGTTCTTCAGCTGCAATCATAGCGGCATAATGTGGGGCTACTATCGGATAATTAACGCCGGGGTGATTAACACCATCGTGAAAATGCGCATGACCACCTACACCCCATGCTTTATATTCGTCACTAGCTGCTACCATCCATTTCTCAGGTACTTCTGACGCACTAAAACCAAATAGTCCTAGGTTTTCATACGTTAACCATTGACTATAATTGTTGGCGACATGATTCAGCTGTTTTGTGCGCATATCATGACGAAATACTTCCCAATCATTACCCCAAGCATCTGTATTGCCATCATTCACAGGAAAAAACAAAGCCGCCATTTCATCATTAAATCCTGAACCATCCCATGTTGGTGCAATCTGAAATACCTCGTTCAATAATGTACTTTTCCCTGTTGACGCTGCATGCAGTATACTAATAATGTAACTTTCAGAGCCAAAAACATCCCACCGTGGATAAATAGTTTTCCCTTCTCCATTAACCCATGACAGTAAATTTCCTTCCTCATCATACCCGTGAGATACAGGCTCACTATAATTATTGGTTAAATGTGCCCAATCAATATTTTTTGCCATCACCTCAATCGGTGTTGAATCTAAACCGATTATGTTATCTGCTAATATAAGTGCAGACAGAGCAATAGCGGTATCTACACTTGAGTATTCTGAACTAGGTCGAATAACCATATCGCCTGAATTATTCATTTGTAGAAAATGCGGTAAAAGCCCATTTTCCGTTGGCCAAACTTGCATTTTATCATGTATCTTTTGAATAATGTTGTCAGCTTCAAGTGTTTTAACATAGCCCATTTCTTTACCAAGTGCCGTGGCTAAAGCGAACAAACTTGTGGCAGGTACACCGGCTGTACCTCTACCAGCACCATTATTAAAAGGTAACGCACCAACTTCCCAACTTGCTCGTTCTCCAACTAAACCTAGATTGGCATCATATTGATGGCTCATGTGCGCATATGAGTATAAAAACACAGCTTCTTCAGTGGTAAGCGTTGGTGAATCAAGCTCTAAACCAATTTCATCTACTTTAACCCAACTACTGGCAATACCGGCGATAAGATTAATTTGCTTAATATCAAAGGCATTTCCTCCATTCGATACATCAAGCTCTACAATTTGATTGCCGCCAGCTAATGAGTATGTCTGCGCATATTTCACAGCACCTGTACCATCAATAATTTCTACCTTAAATTCCCCGGCACCATCATTAATCAATACTTTTACTTTTTCAATTTTTGCTTGGTAGGCATCTTTAATATAAGGTCCTAGGACTTGATGGGTGTTCATCATTAAATTTGGTGTAGCAATATGGTATGTATGTAGCCATACTCCTGCCCAACCACTACCATTCGCTGAAAGTTCTGCTAAACCATTGCCAATAGTAGCAACTCCATTACCTCCGGACATCGCACCAAGATCTGATCCTGTTCTCGTGTAAAACCATGGCCGATCAGGAACACTCGTTCCTTCAAAATCATCTATTACTACATAATTACTTGTAATTGATGCTGCATAAACACTTGAAACAAAATTTAACCCCGTCAGATAAAAAATTAAAAAGACTATATTTGATATATATCTATTTCTTTTATTCATAACTTCACCTATTTATATTTATATTTATATTTACTTCTCCCTTTTTTCTCATTCATACTAAAATCCGTGATGTATACGTATACATATTACGTATAAAAATTGAACTGTCAATAAAAAATTACAAATCAAAGACACATTTTATTTCTGAACAAAATTTGTTTTTCGATAAATTATTAGTACTGAAAGCCAACATAATATAAATGGATATATTGGCCCACCAGATGATTCACTTGAGCGACTACCTACTGAGTCATTGTCTGGTTCTGGTTCTGCACTAGGAGGTGGAATAGTAAGCTCTTGACCTAAAACTGGTTCAGTTATTTTGTCATATTCTGATTCTACGAAATCAATAAAAGTTAAATACAGTCCATCTTCTATAAGGTATTCTCTTGTCTCGTTATATACACCGCCAATTAATGCAAGGTTAGTGGTTACTTTACCATCCCAAGTAAGTACAGGCGCAATATTGAAGGTACTGGTGTCGAAAGCTTCAGTCATTCCATTGGGTCCAATCATGCCATCGAAGGACAAAACGTTTCTCAGCCATTGTAAACCAACATTATTACCTGTAATTTGATCTGCTATTAATATAGGAAAAGTTGCGTAAGGTGCCGTTACGCTAGTACCTACTGTTTCTGAAGAAACAGCTTGAACACCCAGTTTTCCTACATACTCAAGTTGAGAATTATGAACTGATGCAAAAAAACCTTCAAAGCTGTTACGATTTGAATAATCGGATCTTACTTTTTCACCATTTAAAAACAATTCTTTCGCTTTACTGTAATCCAAATAAGGTAAAATTAAGTACTTCCATTGTTCATGAGAAGAAAAAGCCCAGCCTTCAATTACCGAGATATTATTGAATTCAGAATTTTGATAAGTTCTGATATTGATAAATTTTTTCTCCCAAATTTCTTTCTTTTCGTCCTCGGTTAAATCGGGGCTAAATAACGTCATAAAAACTACCATTAACTCTCCTTCAAAGGCGTCTAATAGTTCATAACTTTCTTTATTATAATTTTGTTGTTCCGGAGCTAGCTTCTGATCGGTAAAACTAGTTACACCAATAATTGCTTTTCGTTCACGACTGTAGAACATGGTTTTAGCGTTACGCGCCATTAAATCGAAATGATTAAAATATCGTTGTGCTAAAGCCGTATGTCCCTTTTTATTTAACGATTTATAAGCAAAGTACAAACTCCATGCAAGTTGACCGTTATCCAATGAAGGCGTCGAATGTGACCAATCACTTTGCGGTTGTATAAATCCTGATGTTGAATTAAACCATGGTAAATACCCGCCAAATGCAGGGTAATTAAGATTAAATTCTTCGTAAGCGGTAATTTTTTTTTCTAGAATTTCCAATGCAATCGCTTCAGCACTTTCAACACTCTCTCCTGCTATTAATATTTGTGCTCGAGCATTTCCCAAAATCGCTTTTATTAATATATTAATATGCAAAGATTCTTTAGAAGAAGCTGTGTGCTGTCTAGGCGTTCCCGATAGTTCTAACGTGTCTCTGTTAATATTTATGCCGTCGTATGTTATGCCGTTAACTCCATTAAAACCTACACCAGGTGTTTGAAAGTTAGACTCTTTTACTAAAATATCATTAATAAATAAGTTGTCACTTTCGATTTCTTCAATAGTCAGAACACTGTCAATTGCAACAATATTGATATTAAGAGAATCAATTACGGAATTATTAGACAATATATTAAGTGATAATTCACCAACGTCAGATTCGCTAGGTACACCATATAAAAGATTTTTTAGTGGTTCATAATGTAACCAAGTAGGGACTGCGGTATTATCTTGCCGTACAATATCTACTTCTTCTTCACTATCGTTTATCATCACTTCAGCTTTAAATAGATCTCCTACTGTTACATCCACTTCCAGTGCATAGCAGTGAACGCTGACTATATTCAGAGCGATTACAACTATGACTACTTTTCTTAACAATTCGCTATATTTTTTCATTTTTACCTCTTTTTCAATTTAATAACGGATCACATTTATTTATCGTATAGTCTTACCTTGCCATCATCCCTTTGTTATTTCTACATTTCTATACTTCGTACAATAATATTTCCAGCAAGTAATTCCAAATATTAAAATATCTATTGACAAACAGATGTATACGTATACATAATACCACCTCGATATGTATACGTATACATCTTATACAAAAATAATAATAATAACAATGGTAGATAGGATAGCTATACAAGTCGTATTCAGCCTACTATTATTTACTAGACGCATTAAAAATGCAGGGGATATAAAATGAACAGTTTAAAACCAAGCAGCATTAAGCTCGCATTATTAACAGCAGGAATCGCATTTAGCTTACCCTTGGTAGCACAAGACAATGTAAAAGATGAAATGGAAGTCATTGAAGTTACAGGGATTAGAGCAAGTTTAATTAGAGCTCAAACAATTAAACAAGATCAATCATCCGTTGTTGAAGTTATTACTGCTGAAGACATTGGTAAATTACCTGATGTCAGCATTGCTGAGTCTCTTGCAAGACTACCTGGGTTAGCTGGTCAACGAATAAATGGCAGAGCGCAAACAATTAGTATACGAGGCTTAGCTCCTGACTTTAGTACAACCTTATTAAATGGGAGACAATTGGTTAGCACTGGAGATAACAGAAGTGTTGAATATGATCAATACCCAGCTGAGTTGCTAAGTGGTGCTGTTGTTTATAAAACTCCAGACGCGGCTTTGATTGGTCAAGGTATTGCCGGCACGGTCGACTTACAAACATTAAAACCATTGGCTCATGGTGAACAAACCTTTTTTATAAATGGTGCTTATGAAGAAAATGAGTACGATGCTTTAAACCCTGATGCTGACAATAATGGCCATCGATTAACCTTTTCTTATATCGATCAATTTGCTGATGATACTATCGGTGTATCAATAGGTATATCTAGCAGTGAAATAGTGACGCAAAGTAAAAGAGATGGTTATTGGGATGGATTATTCCCTGCTGCTTGGGGCGGCTTAACCTCTACCGATGACAGCCAACCTTTTGAACCAGGTGAAATGACAATGCTAGGTGGCATTAAGCCATTTGCACAATCAAATAACTTAAAGCGTAATTCAGTCATGGGGACAATTGAATATGAACCCTCTGATACATTTAATACTTCAGTAGATATATTTTATACCAACTTTGAAGAAGATGTTTTATGGCGCGGAATTGAACAACAAATATTTTGGTCTGGTGGGCAAATCGATCCTGATTACACAGTCAATGAAGACAATATTATTACTCAAGGTACTGTTCATATTCCTACTTCCGTCGCACATACAAAATTAGACGACAGAGATTCTGAATTATTCGCCATAGGTTGGAATACCAAACTGTCTGTAGGCGACAAATGGAGCTTTGAAACTGATATTAGTTATTCAAAAGCTGATCGTTCAGATTGGAATACACAACTACAATACTACAATACAGATCCATTAAATGAATTAACATTTTCTCTGCACGAAAGTGGTCATCAGTTTTCAAACTCTAAGGACTTCACTGATCGTAGTAAATTACAACTAGGTAACCCAATGGGGTGGGGTGGAGAATTTGTTCCAGGAGGTCATCTAGGCGATACAATGAACCCTAGAGTAATAGATGACATGATCCAAATTAGATTAGACGCAAGTTATGAATTAGATTATGGCATGATTTCTGATGTTAGTTTTGGTATTAATTACGATGACAGATCTAAAGAGAAAGATCACAGACAATGGTCTTTTGCTTTAGCTGAAGGCGCCAGTAACGAAGTACCTGCTGATGCTGTAGTTATGAACGATAGTTTTTCTGGGCAAGGAGATTTTTTCGCTATAGACCCAAGTTTTATGCATAGTGATACCCTTGAATGGGTTGAGGCTCAAAACGTAAGTTTATCAACAAGAACTTGGTCTGTTGACGAAAAAATTATTACGGCTTATTTTATGGCTGAAATAGATACAGAGATTGGTGATTATCCTCTATCAGGTAACTTTGGTCTGCAATATATTCATGTAGATCAATCTTCAAACGCAAACTCCGCTAGTGTTATTGATGGTTCATTAGCTTTGGTTCCAATAGATTTAGGTGATACATATTCTGAAGTATTACCAAGTGCAAACTTAAGTTTAGAAATAAGTGATGAAGATTATATACGCCTAGGGTTGAGCCGAAGTGTTACCAGACCTCGCATGGATGAATTAAGAGCTTCCTCGACATATAGCTTAAATCCTGCAAAAGAGAAAGGAGATACATTAGCTACAACACCTTGGAGTTCTGGTGGTGGTAATCCATTCTTAAGACCTTGGCAATCAGATGCTGTTGATTTATCGTTTGAACATTATTTCGAAGAGAATATGGGTTATGCTTCATTTGCTGTATTTTATAAAAAATTAGATTCATATGTTTATAACCAACCTGTAGAAACTGATTTTACTGGATATGATACAGGTGTTCTTGAACCAGTATTCTTTAAAGGTTTTACTAGTGCGCCCGCCAATGGCGACGGCGGTAACATCAAGGGCTTTGAAGCGAGTTTATCATTATCTGGAGAACTATTAACTGATGCTCTAACAGGATTTGGCACAATTTTAAGTGCTTCATATACAGAAAGTAGCATTAAACCTAATGGGCCTGATGCTGATGATAGCCCGTTACCTGGTTTATCAAAAAATGTATACAGTGCAACTATGTATTATGAAAACGAAGGATTTTCAGCTCGAGTAAGCGCTAGATACCGTGGCAGTTTTATTGGCGAACTACCTAATTTTGCCGCAGAGCGAACATTAAGACAAACTGAAGATGAAACATTAGTTGATGCTCAAGTTAGTTACGCATTTAGCTCAGGTCAGCTAGAAGGCTTAACCTTAATGCTTCAAGGAATAAACTTAACTGATGAACCATATCGAGCAATAGTAGGAAATAATGAATTGGCGATTGTAGATCAATTTCATTATGGCAGTACATATGCTCTTGCCGCTTCTTATAAGTTTTAAGGGGTAACTAAACCATATCCGGCTTAAAGCCGGATATGGTTTTTTCTTTACTATAGATTATATTTTTGAGGTTATAGCTATGAATGATACACAACAAAACCATAAGGGTAATATTCAATCGATAGTTATTGTTGGAGGAGGCTCTGCGGGTTGGATGACCGCAGCTGCATTATCAAGCACCTTAAGTAACAATTGCAAAATAACCTTGATAGAGTCTAACGACATTGGCACTGTCGGTGTTGGCGAAGCAACAATCCCTCCAATTAAACTTTTTAATCAGAAGCTAGGTATAAATGAGAAAGAGTTTATTAATAATACCCATGGGAGTTTTAAATTAGGTATCCAATTTATAGACTGGGCAAAAAAAGGTCACTCTTATTTTCACCCTTTTGGTAAATATGGTCGTGATTTTGATTTTGTTAAATTACATCAGTACTGGTTACGTGAAAACGTAAACGGAAACGCACCTAGCTTTGATGAATTTAGTATGGCGTGGTGCTTAGCTAAAAGTAATAAGTTTTCTATTCCCTCTCGTGATCACTCACTAGTACAATCAACTTATGATTATGCTTACCATTTTGATGCAACGAGCTATGCAAACTACCTACAGAAATTGTCAAGAAATCGTGGTGTAACTAGGATTGAAGGTAAAGTTCAAGACGTAATACTTAGAGAAAAAGACGGTTTTATTGAGTCAGTAAAACTTGAATCAGGACAACTTATTTCAGCTGATCTATTCATAGATTGCAGTGGTTTTAGAGCTATTCTAATAGAAGGTGCGCTTGAAACAGGTTTTACCGATTGGTCTCAATGGCTAAAATGTAATAGCGCTGTCACAGTAGCATGCGAAAATTCTGGTCCATTACTTCCCTACACCAAATCGACAGCAAAAGAAGCTGGCTGGCAATGGCGGATTCCCTTACAACACAGAGTAGGAAATGGTTATGTTTACTGTGACGAATACATCAGTCATGACGAAGCCATCAACACTCTTTTATCAAATATAGACGGGAAAGCACTGCACGAGCCTAAAAGATTAAAGTTTACCACTGGTCGACGAAACAAGTTTTGGAATAAAAACTGTATTGCTATTGGTTTATCTGCAGGATTCATGGAACCATTAGAATCAACAAGTTTACACCTTATTCAATCTTCAATTACGAGACTGCTAGCATTGTTTCCTAATAAAGAGTTTAATGAACTAGCAATTCATGAATATAACCGAATTACGCAAATTGAATATGAAGATATAAGAGATTTTTTAATCCTTCACTATTGCGTAACCGAAAGAAGGGACACTGACTTTTGGCGTGATTGTTCATCAATGACCATCCCTGATAATTTACAATATAAAATTGATCATTTTCGAGCTTCTGGACGAGTAGTTGCTAAAGGCACGGAATTATTTCAAAACCCTAGCTGGCTGGCTGTTTATATAGGGCAAATGATTAAACCTGAAGGTTATGATCCCCTTGTTGACGAACGAACCTCCGTAAACGCAAATAAGATCTTAACGAATTTGCGCAGAACCATGTTAGATACTGCGGAAACTTTTCCAACTCACCAGCAGTTTATAGATATGGTAAATAGCCCTTCACGTAAGATATAGAAAACATAAAGAAATAATTAACTTTTTAAATATTACTTTTAATTTTCAAGATAAACTTCGCTTGAATGGCGCTTTGTGTCCATACATCGCCTTAGAAACTTATTCAAAGCGACTAAGTTTACAAAGTGAACTATCAATCAACTATAAGCTGTAGATAGTTTTCTCACACTCATTTGTACCTCAACTTTCTTATCAATCATCTTCCTCTGGATATCCATTGATTGTTTTTCAGCGGCTGCTACCATGGCTATATTGA
>Ga0209396_1001567_pt1 | contig 25166 bp, 18 predicted proteins | sample GOMGulsemesocosm_6_FD_184638 | JGI IMG/M metagenome (GOLD analysis project Ga0209396, IMG submission 184638) | Methane-oxidizing microbial communities from mesocosms in the Gulf of Mexico - GOM8C Gulf of Mexico (SPAdes) (version 2) | ecosystem: Environmental > Aquatic > Marine > Cold seeps... | reverse complement strand
ACCCAAGTTAGAATAGCCAATGATAAGTCGGTTCAATTGCAAGGCGCAATTGACCAATCTAACACCCCAAGTATGATGATAGACCGCGACTTTATTATCACCTATGCCAATAAAGCGAGTCTTAGCCTATTAAAAGACAATGAAGACACTTTTGCAAAAGCATTTCCTGGATTTAAAGCGGATGAAAGTGCGATTATTGGCGCTTGTATTGATGGCTTTCATAAGAACCCCGCGCATCAACGAAAATTATTAGACGACCCTAGAAATTTGCCGTGGCAAACCGATATTAAAGTTCTACATTTAACTTTTGAATTAAATGTAACGGCCATTATGGATGCTAGTGGTGAGTATATTGGCAATTCGCTCGAGTGGCAAAATGTCACTGAAGCTCGTGCGAAATCAGTCGAGGTAGGGCGATTAAGCTCTGCAATGGAAGGCATGACCACTAATGTTATGATGGCTGATACTGCTGGGAAAATTGTTTATGCTAACCCTTCAGTGTGCAAAATGTTAACGCGCCGTGAAGCGCAAATTCAAAAAGTACTCCCTGCCTTTAGTGTTGCCACTATGGTCGGGACAAATTTTGACTCTTTCCATCGTAATCCTTCTCATCAGCAGAACCTTTTAGGGAACCCTGATAACTTACCTTACGACACCCAAATAACTTTAGTTGGTTTGACCTTTCAATTAATTGCGATTGCTTTAAAAGACGAGGAAGGAAATCATGTGGGAACCGCGGTTCAATGGTTAGACTTAACCGAAGAAAAAGATGCGCAAGGTCAAGTCGAGAGTATGATCAGCGATGCCATATCTGGGGAGCTGAGCAGTCGTATCGACACCGCTGATTATACAGGGTTCATGAAAGGGCTCGGTGATAATATCAATGGTTTAATGGACGCGATTGTTGAGCCAATAAATGAAGCAATTAATGTGGCACAAGCACTTTCTGACGGCGATTTATCTCAAACAATGGACGGAGAGTATGCCGGGGAATTTTTAGCACTCGCTAATGCGATGAATGGTTCAATTGAAAACTTAAGCAGTATGGTTGACGAAATTCGCAGTGCATCAACCAATGTCTTTGATTCAGCGAGAGAAATAGCCGAGGGTAATAACGAATTAAGTCATCGAACTGAGTCACAAGCATCGAGCTTAGAAGAAACGGCATCGGCTATGGAAGAGCTAACGAGTACAGTACAACAAAATGCAGAAAATGCTTCTGAAGCAAGTAAGTTATCAACCACGGTAATGGATAAAGCCAGCAATGGTGGCGGCGTTGTGAAAAATGCGATAACCGCGATGAGTGACATTAATAAGTCGAGTAAAAAAATAGCGGACATTATAAGTGTTATTGATGAAATTGCCTTTCAAACAAATCTACTCGCATTAAACGCAGCAGTTGAAGCGGCAAGGGCGGGTGAACAAGGTCGAGGATTTGCGGTTGTTGCCGCAGAAGTTCGAAACTTAGCGCAACGTTCTGCCGGAGCGGCAAAAGAAATTAAAGGCTTAATTAACGACAGTGTAGAAGCGGTAGGACAAGGTACTAAACTGGTCGATGAAACCGGACAAACGTTTACTGAATTGGTGTCTGCCATTGAAGAAGTGGGCAAAATGATTGGTGACATTGACAGCGCCGGTAAAGAGCAATCAGCAGGTATTGGTGAAGTCAGTGCGGCGGTTAGTCAAATGGATGAAATGACACAACAAAATGCGGCACTGGTAGAAGAAGCTGCCGCATCGAGTAAGTCGATGGAAGAGCAGTCTCAAGCATTACTCGACCAAGTTGCATTCTTTAATAGTGATGATGAGCCAGAGCCAGAAATAAGAACCCCTGCGCGTCGCTCATCAAGACCGCAAACTAAGAGTCGCGCACCAGCAAGAAAATCGAGACCTGCACCTAAAGCGAGACAAACTAAAGCAGATAAAGATCAAGAATGGGAAGAGTTTTAGAGAATCATAAGTGACACTTCGAGATAAGGCGTTTCAATTAAGTAACGCCGACTTTAATTTTCTTTGTCAGTTTGTTTATGACACAGCTGGCATTGTACTCAATGCCAGCAAACGAGAAATGGTTTATCGACGGCTTACACGCATTATTCGTGACAGAAAGCTTCCTTCATTTACTGCTTATTGTCAGTTATTGAAAACAGAACCAGAAAAAGAAAAAGATTATTTTATCAATGCTATTACCACTAATCTGACTAGTTTTTTTCGAGAACAACATCACTTTGATTATATGGTAAAGCATGAATTACCCAAGTTAATTAAAAATAGTTTAACCAATCACAAGCGGTTACGAATATGGTCATCGGCAAGCTCAACGGGAGAAGAGCCGTACAGCATCGCAATGACATTATTAGAAACAATGAAAGACAGTTTGAGCCAATGGGACGCTAAAATATTAGCGACTGATATCGACAGCAACGTGTTGGCTACTGGCAAAACGGGTGTATACGATGAGCGCCGCATTGAAGATATACCTAAACGTTTAAAAGAAAAATATTTTCATAAAGGCGTTGGAAATAATAAAGACAAAGTAAAAGTAAATAGTGAATTACAAAAGGTCATCACTTTTAAGCAATTGAACTTATTACATGATTGGCCGATGAAAGGGCCGTTTGATATCATTTTTTGTCGTAATGTAATCATATATTTTGATAAAGAAACTCAACAAGAATTGTTTGCTCGTTATTATGAAATGTTAACACCAGGTGGGTTATTAATTCTGGGGCATAGTGAAAATCTAGGGCAATACCAGGATCATTTCGAAAGTGTTGGGCGTACTATATTTAGAAAAGCGTTTAGTGCTGGCTAAGTAGGTTAAGTGGAAAATTTATGGTATTAAATCGAAGTCATAATATTCATGTTAAAGAATGCTTAGAGCAATGTTTGCCTGATTTTTCCCATATTAACCATTATTGGGATAAAAAGCGTGAGCAGGTCATAGCGAAAATTTTGCCCGGCGAGTTTTACATGACTCAATACAATGTGGCTATTGCTACAACCTTAGGCTCATGTGTTTCCGCCTGTATATGGGATGAACATGTTGGTATAGGTGGTATGAATCATTTTATGTTGCCATTAACAGATAAAGAAGCACATGAAGTGGATTGGGGGCAACGGGGTATCGCGTCAGATGCTACTCGTTATGGTAATTTTGCTATGGAGCATTTGATCAACATGATTTTAAAAAGTGGTGGTCGAAAAGTTAATTTACGCGCAAAAGTGTTCGGTGGTGGCAAAGTATTAAAACAAATGTCTGATATTGGTGATAAAAATATTCGCTTCGTTTTACAGTATTTAGCCGATGAAAATATTCCTGTTGAAAGTTCAGACCTCGGATCTTTTTATCCAAGAAAGATATTGTTTGAACCTTCTTCAGGGCGAGCATTCGTTAAGACTATTGAAAACTTACATAATGATACCTTAGCGCGCAGAGAAAATGATTACCGTAGCCGTATTGACCAATCATCCTTAGAAGGTGACGTTGAACTTTTTTAGTTAAGTAAATGGATTTTAGGATGTAACCAATGAAACCAATAAAAGTATTAATTATTGATGATTCTTCAGTGATCCGCGGTGTTATCAATGAAGTATTAAAAGATGATCCTGAAATTGAAGTGGTGGGCGAAGCTAAAGATCCATTAGTTGCTCGTGAACAAATTAAAAAATTAAACCCCGATGTGCTGACCTTAGATATAGAAATGCCAAAAATGGATGGTATGACCTTTTTAAAGAACTTAATGCGCTTAAGACCAATGCCGGTTGTTATGTTGTCAACCTTAACAACCAAAGGGGCAGACATTACTTTAGAAGCATTGGAAGAAGGCGCCATTGACTTTATAGCTAAGCCCAGCTTTGAACAACTTATTACGAGTAAATCAATTTTTAAGACTACGTTATTGCGTAAAATAAAATTTGCTGCAGCCGTTGAAAATAGAAACTTTAAATTACAAAGCAATGTTTCTAAAGAACAGAGTAGTGAGTTACTTACCTTTATAGGGAGTCAACGGCCAAACCATATCATTGCTATAGGTGCATCTACCGGCGGAACAGAAGCAATTAAAACAATTATTACCGCATTGCCAAGTAACTCGCCACCGGTTGTTGTCACTATCCATATTCCTGAAATGTTCAGTGCTCGATTTGCCAGGCGAGTGAATGAGTATTGCAAGGTTCATGTTCAAGAAGCCAAGCATGGACAAAAAATAAAAGAGGGAAATGTTTATATCGCCCCAGGTAATAGACATCTTAAAATTGAAAGTAAGGGCGGGGCACTTTTTTGCATTTTAGAGGACTCAGAAGAAGTTAATCGACATAAGCCCGCGGTGGATGTTTTATTTAATTCTTTAGAAGCTTTAGGGAATAATGTTCAAGCGGTACTGTTAACGGGAATGGGGCAAGATGGAGCAAAGGGATTATTCAATTTAAAAGAATCAGGCGCCATGACTATTATTCAAGATAAAGCGAGTAGTTTAATATGGGGGATGCCCGGTAGTGCTCATGCCTTAAATGCACAGGTAAAAGAATGCGCTTTATTGGATATACCCAAAGAGATTTTAGCCTATGCTTCATTAGATAGAGATAGTATGAAAGGGAAATTAAATGAAGAATAATCAATTTCTATTTATTAGAATGGGATTGCCTTTAGCTGCAATTCTGTTCATCGATCTTTTATTTCTTCATATCCCTTATCTATCGGTAGTGCTAGCTTTCTTGTTAGTGCTTGTTTTTGGTTTCTTATATTCAACAAGTATGACAACGGCTAACGCTGCATCTCAACACGCTTCTAACGATATAACTCTTGAGACAGAGAAAGAAATTAAAATAACGTTATCAAAAATTGCGATGTTACTTACTCAGCAAATCGAAGTGGTAGATAAAGAAATTGATCGAACCAACACTTTTATCCAAGATGCGGTAGAGGGGCTTTCAGGCAGTTTTAAATATTTGAAAAACTTAAGTGATGATCAACAAAGCATGCTCAATATAGTGGTGAGTAACCATAGCGCTATTGTTGATGACGAAGGAACAACGTTAGAGTCTTTTATAGACGATTCAAGTAAAACGTTAGACAATTTTGTCCACGTTATTATCTCTACAAGTAAACAAAGTTTAGAAGCTATGTCGTTTACTGATGAAATGGATAAGCAGCTTGAGGGCATTTTTAATCTATTAGGTCAGGTTGAAAGTTTAGCAAGTCAAACTAATTTGCTGGCACTCAATGCGGCAATAGAAGCTGCACGTGCAGGAGACGCCGGTAGAGGTTTTGCTGTAGTTGCAAATGAAGTAAGAGCACTTTCGGTTAATTCAACTGAACTTAATAATGATATTCGAGAAGAAATCTCATCAGCTCAAGTGATTATTGAAAAACTAAAGAATTCAGTTGAAACCATGGCTTCAGCAGATATGACCTCAACACTCGAAGCAAAGAATAAAGTGAGTGTCATGGTTGAACATGTTGGCCAAGCTAATATAGAAACAAACGCAATAGTTGAAAAACTGGCTGCATTATCACCTAAAATCACTGATGCGGTTTCACTGGGCATACGTTCACTTCAATTTGAAGATTTAACGTGTCAAACAATGACATCATTAAAAAATAACATGTCAACGATTTCTTCACTTAATGAAATAATTAACGAGTTCGAATTTAGTCAAACGGTTAGCCACACACAATTACAATTTTTACAAGAGCAATGCCAAAGCCTTATTGAGCAATCTAAGCATCAGGATGACGGGAGAAGTGTTTCTCAGTCGTCGATGGATGAAGGTGAAGTTGAGCTGTTTTAACACCACGAAATCATAAAGATAAAAAGGAAGTGACATGAACGTAAAAAAACGTACTTTTGATGACAGAAAAAAAATTGAGCTGACTATTGATGGAAGATTTGATTTTTCATTGCATCAACATTTCCGAGATTCATATGCTGATTGTAAAGAAAATAATGTCGAATTTATTTTGAATTTGTCAGAAACAACTTATATGGATAGTTCTGCTTTAGGTATGATTTTATTAATCAAAGACCATGCCGAAACCTATAATGGCAAGGTTGTGATAAGTAAGCCGAATGAGGCAGTAAGTAAAATTTTAGAGATTGCTCAGTTTCATCGTTTATTTACAATAGAGTCATAGCTTATGGCGACTTTTTCTGAAAAACGAGATATTAAATTAGCACTGGTTGTTGATGATTCTGTCATGCAATGCAAAGTATTAAGCGTTTTACTAAAAGAAGAAGGATATCGAGTTTTCATTGCGAATGATGGCGCACGTGGTGTTGCTATGTACGTGAAATACAAACCAGATTTAGTTTTAATGGACATCAACATGCCCGTTATGAATGGTTATGTAGCGGCAAGAAAAATTAAAAGTTTGTCACAAGAAAATAGCTTATGCCCGCTTATTTTCATTACCAGTATGGATACTGACCAAGCGTTTATTGAAAGTATAGATGCAGGTGGGGATGGTATTCTCGTTCGGCCGTTTTCTCCTGCTGTTTTTAAGGCGAAGATTAAATCTATACAGCGTATTAGTGACTTATACGGACAAGTGAAAACACTGCAACAAGAACAACAAAAAGATGCGGAGCTTGCTGAACAACTAATGTCAGGGGTGATTGAAGCCAGAAATTTCTCTCTTGACCGCATCGGTATTATAAAAAAACCTGCAGAGTTATTCAGTGGCGATATTCAACTAACGGCACTTGCTCCAAATGGTGATGTTAATGTCATGCTTGGAGACTTTACCGGCCACGGTTTGCGATCTTCAATTGGTGCGATCCCCTTAGCTGAAACGTTCCGTTCTATGACTAAGAAAGGATTTTCTTTATTCGAAATTATCAACCAGATTAATATTCAACTTTATAGCTTACTTCCTGCCGATTTATTTCTCGCTGCAGGGTTCGTTACTATATCGAGCCATGATAAAACACTTTATGCGTTTAATGCGGGTTTGCCTGATGCTTATTTATTTTCTGAAAATGGAACCATTAAACATCGTATATTATCAAATCATCCACCGATAGGCGTTCTGCCTAAGCTATTACCCGATAGTCAGCTAAACTTATTAAGTATTACTGAAACTGATCGGGTGATTTTAATCAGCGATGGTATTGTCGAAGCAAGGAATGAACAAGGTGAAATGTTTGACTTTTCTCGTTTCGAAAATGCCGCGATAGAAGGTGTTATCTCTAAAAATGTCTGTAAAAGTGTACTCGAAGCTGTTGAAGGGTTTTGTAAATCAACGCCACAAGAAGATGACATATCGTTGATTGATATGCCTTGTGGAGGATGGGAAAAAATATTACTCGGCAGCCAGACTATGGAAAATACGTCAGGTCAACAGCTTAAGGATATGTACGTAGATACTGAACCTGCATGGAACTGGAAAGTTTCATTAAGAGGAAAGCATTTAGCTTCGACGAACCCTATTCCTATGGCAATGAACCAAATAAATGAAATTGAAGGACAAGCCGACCATTGGCAGAGTTTGTATACAATTTTAACGGAATTATTCATTAATGCCCTCGATCACGGAATTTTAGGCTTAAGCTCTGAATTAAAAAATAGTGCTGAAGGTTTCTCTCAATACTTTAAAGAGCGAGAACTACGTTTAAAAAATATTGAAGAAGGCTGTGTTGAATTACAGGTCAGGCATTACCCTTTTCCTCATGGTGGAAGGATCATTATAAACATTCAAGATAGTGGTCAAGGTTTTGATATAAAAAAATATTATAAAAGCAGAGAAAACATCCTCAATAAAGACGCTCTTTTGAGTGGTCGTGGCATTGACTTAGTAGAGCAGCTTTGCGATAGCTTAGAATTTAGAAAAAATGGTAGTGCAGTAGAAGCATCATACGTTTGGACATTGAAATAGGTTATTGACTTGCCTACAAATAGGAATTTATTTGAATATTTTAGTGGTAGATGACAACCGGTTCATAAGGCAAGTGGTTAGCGCTATGATCACTGATAGCGGGCATATAGCTATAACGGCAGATGGCCATCAACAAGCCCTAGAAGAGTTAGAAAAAGAAAGTATAGATTTAGTGCTTATGGACATTGAAATGCCTGATGTTGATGGCTTTGAATTAACAAAAATGATAAGAGAATTACACCAACAATGGTTTCCTATTATTTTTCTTAGTTCAAATGACAGTGAAGACTATTTAACAAAAGGTATTGATGCCGGTGCCGATGACTATTTAGCTAAGCCGGTAAAACAAGTCATTTTAAGTGCCAAAATAAGAGCGATGGAACGCATAGTAAAAATGAAAGGCGCACTGGATAGAGCCAATAAGCAATTAGAGATACTCAGTAGTATTGACCCTTTAACGCAAGTGCTTAATCGCCGAGGTTTAGAAGACGTCCTTAAAAATGCTTGGCTGGTTAACAAACGCGAAAAAGCTGAGTTGTCGATATTGATGTTAGATATTGATTTCTTTAAACCTTATAACGATAACTATGGACACCCTCAAGGTGATAAATGTTTAGTGCAAGTAGCGGGTTTGTTAAATGAGAGTCTTAATCGCTCAACAGACTCTTTAGCGCGTTATGGTGGAGAAGAATTTGTTGTTGTACTTCCCTTTACACCAATTGATGGGGCTAGATTCAAGGCAAAGGAATTAATTGAATCGCTTTTAGCGGAAGAAATAAAGCATGAATTCTCATCCGTTTCACCTTATGTGACCGTTAGTGTGGGTATTGCGACTAAAGATTGTGGCAATAATGCAAATAACGGTAATGAATTAATTAAACAAGCTGATATAGCTTTGTACCAGGCTAAAGAACAAGGTCGAAACTGTTATAAGGTATTTCAATCACCATCTGGAATATAAAACCGTATAACGTGACCAAAGCATAAATAAAAGGAAAGGAGTTACTATGTCTACACCGAACTTATTAATTATTGATGATGATAAAGATTACCTTGAATTACTTAATGAGGCGTTAGAAGGCAACTTTAACGTAAAGTGTGCGAGTAATTTGTTAGAAGCGGAATTATTACTTAGTAATAATGAACTTTTTGATATCGCTTTGGTTGATGAAAATATCGGTGATGAAAAAGGCTCGCAGTGGATCAAAAGTAAAGTTGAGCAACATACTGTCGCGACCTCTTTTGTATTATATTCTGGCTTAGCCACAGAAGACGCCATTCTTAAAGGCTTGGAATGTGGAGCGGATGATTTTCTTGCTAAGCCTATTTCCTTATTAGCACTAAATAACAAACTTAAAAAATTAATTTCCTACCAAAATAAAATTCATAGTTTTGAATCAGAGATTTGTTCCAAAGATCGAGTGATTAATGTATCGATGGCTCAAGCATCAAAGTACGGCAGTTGTATGCAACTTACTTCTCGTCTTAATCATTGCTTTAGTTTAGAGAAAATACGAGATGAGGTATTTTCGTTTCTTTATTCGATGAACCTACAAGGATGTATTGCATTTTATCCCATTAATGAAGAAGCCTTATTTTTTAGTTCTAAAAATGGTTTTTGTTCTCCTGTTGAAATTGATGTGATTAAACTTTTAAAAATAAAACCACGACTATATCGTTTTGGTGCTAGAACTATTTTTAATCATTCACTGTGTTCAATCCTTATTCTAAACCTTGAAGAAGGAGCAATTGATACGGATATTTATATTGATGCTTTAGCGTCAGTGATTGAGTGTATCGGCGCTAGAATTGCTTTTATTACCTATAAAGATTCACTTATTGACGTACAAAGTAAAATTCAGCAAGCGGTTTCTTCAACGAAGAAAATGATTGAGATATCAAAACATCATCAGCAAGAAGTCATGAATGAAATTGTGCAAAATATAGGGATGAGTTTTCATGTGTTAGATATGTCGGAGGAGCAAGAAAAGTATTTAACTAACTTGGTGCATAACGCACTTAAAAAACACTCACAAGACGATATTAACTTTTTAGAAGTTACTGAGTTACTCGATGGCGCTTTAATAAGTGTGAATGAATTAGAAGCGCTAAATCTACAACAAGAAGAAGTCGTTGAAGATTTTGATGATGAGGATGAACTGTTTTGAAAAATTCCACGATTACGTCAACAGTCACTATAGATGATATTCCTTTTGCTGTTTTTTCTTTCGATTTAGAGGGGGTCATTCTCGGGTGTAACGATAATGCTGAAAAATTTACCGGCTATTCAGCGAGTGAGATAAAAGGACAACAGGTTGAGATATTGATCCCTGAGGCTTTTATTGAACTGCATAGAAAGCATCTTAAACATTATCAAAGAGGTACCGGTTCACTGACGATGGAACGTGATGTGCCATTATTATGCAAATCAAAACAAGTGATTAACTGTTCTATTAAAGTGACCGAGATAGAAAATGGTTACATGGCTTTTATTTCTGAACTTGTTGAACCGCACATCGTACTTAGTGAAAATAGAAGAAGTTATAATCATTCTTCGTCATTGTCGGCTAAGAAGTTGATGAATGGCATCGACGAGGCTTTTTGGGAGTGGAACCTTGAAGAAGGTATTGTATATTACTCTGCAAAAATGATGTCTATTTTAGGGGATAAAGCTGAAGCCTTTTCTGGACCCCCCTCTTTTTTAGAAAAACAAGTGGATAAATCTGATTTAAAAAATTTTTATAAGCAAGTCATCGCTCATTTGAAAGGTGATTTACCTTGTATTAATCCGACGGTAGCGATAACCACGGAAAATAACACTGTTAAGTGGTTTTCGGTTTTCGGTAAAACTATGGAGTACAAAGGTGAACGAGCCTACAAGATGTTCGGAACAGTTAAGGATATTACTGAACATCATCAATTGGTTGAAAAGTTAAAAGAAAAAAATAACTATTTAATGCTTGCAGAAAGTTTGAGTCAATCTGGACACTGGCGACATGATCTGATTGAAAATACCTTTTATTGGTCTACAGAGGTCTATAAAATTCATGGTGTCGACCCAACTAATTATCAACCAACGCTAGAGTCGGCCATAGCTTTCTATCAAGAAGAAGACCAAGAAGAAGTACGGAGTCATTTAGAAAACGCGGTTATCAATAAACAAGGCTTTCGTTATAAAAGCACCGTAATACATAAGCTTGGTAAAAAAATCAAGATAGAATGTTTAGGTGAAGTTGAACTAAACACTGAAGGCGAGGTGATCGGAATTTTTGGGGTTTTTAAAGATATAACTAAATCAGAACATGTTTTTGAAAAGTTAAAATTATTAGCCATGGTAAATTACACCATTAAAGTACCCGTTTTTTTTATTGACGATAAAGATAACGTTGTTTATCAAGATTTAACACCACAAACGGCGCACAGCAGTTCGGTGCTCTTTAATTATATTAATTTCAGTATTACAGACTATCTTGCTTTTAAGCGCAAAGCCAAAGAATGTGGGCAGTTTAAAGAAAGTAATATTAGTTTTGATAAATATAATACCGTGTTTGATTTATCGGTGACTCATGAAGCTGACGAAGGTATATTTATATGGATTGTCGAAAATATCACTGAAAAGTTTCGCAAAGAACAACAACAAATCATTAGTAATAGATTAGCTTTATTAGGTAATACTTTTGGTAATGTCTCTCACGATATTAATAATGTATTAGGGGTAGCGTTAGGTGCAACTGAAATGTTAGAAATTAAATTTGCTCAGGGCGAGCGAGATATTTCTAAATACATCGAACGTGTTAAAAATGCGGTGGATAAGGGAAAAAGTGTTACGGAGCGCCTATTAGCCTTTACTCGTAAACCTACGATTAAGGTTATTAAATTTGATCCCATTCAAGATATTATCGACAATCAGTATCTCTTTAAACAATTATTGCTGCCTACGATAGACTTTACACTCAATATTGAAAATGTAAATTGTGAAATAAAATTTCCACAGGGAGAGTTTATAAACATTTTACTCAACTTAGTTTTAAACTCTCAAGACGCAATTCGAGAACGAGGCTTACTGGGTAAAATAGAAATATCCGCTAATATAAATGACGAACAGCGCTTAGAAATTCATGTTCAAGATAGTGGTATAGGGATTGAACAAGCGAATCTGACTAAAGTGTTTGACCCTTTCTATAGTAGTAAGTCGGTAAACAAGGGAAATGGCATTGGTTTAGCTAATGTGTACAGCACTATATATAAGCACAATGGCCATATTCAAGTTGAAGGTCATGGTGAATTAGGTGGCGCGCATTTTACCTTGGTATTTAAGTGTAAAGTATTAAGTGATCAACCCAAGAAATCAGTTTCAGATTCAAAATATAAACTAAACATGGTCGGAAAACGTGTGCTCATTTTAGATGATGAAACGAGCATCGCAGAATTTGTAGCCTTATATTTAGATAGTGAAGGTGTGATCACGCAGCATGCTGACAATAAAATTGATTTAATTAACATTCTAGAGAGCGATAAAGTATTCGATATTTTTATTACCGATATGATTTTACCTGATATATCAGGAAGACAAGCAGTCAAGTTAGTTCAAGCGAGATTTCCAGATATTCGTATATATTCGATTAGTGGTTACATTGCTGAAGAAGACACCCAGTGGAACTACCCGGTGTTAAGAAAACCTTTTAACTCGTCAGAATTGACTAACTTTTTAATTGAAAATTATTGAGTTTCCAGTAGGGTCTTGATAAGTAAAGTGTAATAAAATGTTTTATACTAAATCTAGTGAAAGCCTGTATGATAATTACATTCGTTAGAGTATTAACGGTTTAGTTATTTATACAACATCGAATAATACAAAATATAACGATGGCTATACTTGATATTTGCTGTGTTGAACGAGCAAACGTGAAAAGCGGAGCTATTGATTTGCGCAAGTACGGTCAAATGTAGTCAAAAATTCAATAAGATCACTCATTCTAGTGAAGTACCTATAATGGAGTCGATAGGAAATCATTATGACTCAAGATAATGTTCATCCAATAAAACACGCTACAAGTGATCACCTGATTTCTAAAAGCACTCGCATTTTACTTGTTGAAGATAACCGCATTAACCAAGCCGTAATTGCAGGGGTGCTGTCGAGTATAGGTCTATCAGCAGATGTAGCAGAAAATGGTGTAGAAGCTCTGAGTGTTTTAAATAGCGTACCAAACGCTTCTCCGTACCGATTGATCATTATGGATTGCCAAATGCCTGAAATGGATGGCTATGAAACAACACAAGCTATACGGGCAGGGAAAGCAAAGGACATTCATTGTAATGTGCCTATTCTTGCAATGACGGCTAATACAATGAAGGGAGACAGAGAAAAGTGTTTAGCCGCAGGCATGAGTGACTATGCAACCAAGCCTTTAGATGCAGTCGTTTTGCATGAAAAAATTGCCTTTTGGCTTGGCATTGATTCAAAAACGTTATTGAAAGTGGAACCGGCTCCGGCCAAAGTTGCTGAAAGTAATAGCAATACTAATGTTAATAATGAAAAAATTAATAGCTTAGCTTTAAATAAAAGTATAACTTGGGATAAAGAAGGGTTTTTAAAACGAATTCGTCGTAATGATATTTTAGCTAAGAAGCTGATTACAATGTTTATTGATGATGTACCAGCGCTTAAATATGAATTAATTGAAGCTATAGACAATTGTTTTTTTGATGATGTTTTAGCGCTAGCCCACAAAGTGACAGGTTCATCGAAAAACCTGGGTGGCGTTACCCTTGCTAGATTGACTCAACAAATTGAACAATCGGCTAAAAAACAGGATAAGAATGAGCTATTTTCGCTTCAAAAGGACTTGGTCAAAGAATTTGATTTGTTAGTTCAAACGTTACAACAATTTTTATTACCAATAGTAAACAGTGAGCAGCAAAAAGTGAGGACCAACTGTGAATAATGACAAGCAATATAATATTCTTGCTGTGGATGATGCTAAAGATACGCTAATGCTTTTAGAGTTTGATTTAGCCGAAGAAGGTTATCAAGTTTTTACTGCCGACTCAGGAGAATTAGCTTTAGATGTTCTTGCTGAGCAAGAAATAGACATGATTTTATTAGACATGTATATGCCAGGGATTTCTGGCTTAGCGATGTTACAAAAATTAAAAGCTGACGCTACTTTTACCAATATTCCCATTATTATGCTGTCAGCTTCTGATGATGAAGATCAAATTGTTGCGGCACTAGAGTTTGGTGCTGATGATTATGTTACTAAACCCTACATTTCTAAAGTGCTACTGGCCAGGATCAGAACTTCACTTCGACTTTTAGATAAAACCTTACAATTAGAATCTCTGGCAAAAACAGACTTTTTAACGGGTATTAACAATCGTGGATGTTTTGATGATCTCGCCAATAAAGCGATCAGTCTAGCAAAACGTAACTATTCTCCGCTTGTTATGGCAATGTTTGATATTGACCTTTTTAAAGGGGTTAATGATAATTATGGCCACGAAGCTGGAGATAGAGTACTGATTAAATTTGCTAGTATTATAAGCGAATGTTTTCGAGATTATGACATCATAGGACGAATTGGCGGTGAAGAATTTGCCGTATGTATGCCAAATACTTCTGCACCAGATGCATTTGCGGCCTGTGAGCGTTTTAGAATTATGGTTGAAAATCAGCAAATCAAACTAGATGATAAAAATGATCTTTCTATATCCATCACTGTAAGTATCGGCTTATCGCTTGGACTGGGTGAAGATATTAACTTCGAAGATTTATTGAAAAAATCTGATCTGAGTTTATATCAAGCAAAAGAAAGTGGACGTAACCAAGTTAAACTACATGAAGAGTATCCTACTATGTCAGTTAATTCCCCCTCAGAACCTATAAGCGGACCTTCAGAAGGTAAATATCCAGGCATTGATTACGAAGTGGGTGTGGGCAATGTACTTGGCGATGATGATCTTTTTGCTGAAATATTAGTGATGTTTTATGAAGACCACTCGAAAGATAATAGTAAGATTCAAGAAGCTATCAATAATAAAGATCAAGCTGCTTGTAAGCACCTTGTTCATACTTTGAAGGGCGTCGCTTGCTCAGTGGGCGCAATGCAACTTTTTGAATATACAAAAGCGTTAGATGCGGTCATAAATTCAGACGATGATGAACACTATCAAGAATTATTTGAACCGGTCTCATTGGAGTTGATTAAGGTATTTACCGGCATTGAATCACATCTTGGCGAGCAACTATAAAATAGCGTTTTAATTTGAGTCAACTAATTTAACAAAACTGATATCAGCTTATTCAATAGCAAGTTTGATATCAGTTTGCGGCACGCAACAACATGTCAGTATTTCTCCTTCACCAACAAAGGCTAGTGGCTCACCTTGAGGGTAGTGGATTTCACCCTCAATGAGAGTAACTCGACAAGCACCACAGAAACCATCGCGACAATGATAATGCACTTCTACATTTGAATTTTCTAAACATTCGAGTAAATTTTTATCACTTTCTTGAAAAGAAATAATTTTATTATCAACACTGATGTTGTAAGGCTTTGTCTTGGTGTGTATTTGCTCAGGGCAAACGGAACGATCATTAGCACTTTTCATTTGCAAAGGCTTAAGCTCTGGTAGCGCTAATGATGTTAGAAGATAGCATGATATTTAGGTTCTTGATTTAAAGCTAAAAACCATTAAAGGTCGAAACCATCAAAGTCATCACTTGAAACCGAAGAGTCAACTTGACCAACCAAGTAGCTAGAGATCTCTGTTTCTTGAGGGGCAACTTGCACGTTATCAGAAACTAGGTAAGCATTCATCCAGGGTAAAGGGTTGCTCTTAATGTCGAATGGCGCATCAAAGCCAATAGCCGTTAAGCGTTGATTACTGATGTATTCTATATATTGATTTAATATTGCCGCATTTAAGCCGATCATTGAACCGTCTTTGAACAAGTACTGTGCCCATTCTTTTTCTTGATCGACAACATCAAGAAATATCTGTAACCCTTGATCTTTCAGTTCCTCTGCAACTATTTTCATTTCAGGATCATCTCTACCTGAAATCCAGTTGTTCAAAATATGCTGAGTACCCGTTAAATGCAATGCTTCATCACGTGCAATCAATTTGATAATTTTAGCGTTACCTTCTAATAATTCACGTTCTGCGAAAGCAAATGAACAAGCAAAGCTAACATAAAAACGAATAGCTTCTAGGGCATTGACTGAACAAACAGCAAGATATAAACGTTCTTTCAGTTTACGGGTTGAAACTTCAATAGTCTCACCGTCGACTTCGTATGAACCTTCCCCTTGTGATTGAAGAAGCTGTGTAGTGATTATGACGGAGTCAAAATATTTAGCGATACTTGATGCACGCTTTAATATCGCTGGGTTAACCATGATATCGTCAAATACTTCACTGGGATCTGAAAACAAGTTTCTTAATATATGCGTATAAGAACGCGAATGAATCGTTTCACTAAACGCCCAAGTTTCAACCCAAGTTTCCACTTCTGGCAATGATACTAAGGGTAATAAAACAGCATTTACTGAACGGGCAGCCATAGAATCAAGCAAAGTTTGATATTTTAAATTAGAAATGAAAATATGCTTTTCTGAGGCGGTTAAACTTTGCCAGTCAGCTCTATCTTTGGAAACATCAACTTCTTCAGGTCGCCAGAAAAACGACAACTGTTTTTCAATTAACTTTTCAAAGGCAATAAAACGTTGTTGATCATATCGTGACACATTGACACTATTCCCTAAAAACATCGGCTCATGTAGCGCATTATTTGGGGTTTGGTTAAACGTAGTGTACGACATTTATTTCTCCTAGATAACACGCATGTCAGCTATTGCTTGTTATCGAAATTTAGTTTTGAATGTTAATTATTATTATTTTTAGATGGTATTAAGCTTCAGGCGCGAATCGGCTTTGAAGCTTAAAGGTATTTAATCGTTATATTTGCTTATATTTTACAAGCGCCGCCTTCACAATCTTCATTATCACCACCAATCATGTTCTCAGAAGCACCATCACGGGTGTTATGGTAATACATCGTTTTAACGCCTAATTTATACGCAGTTAAAATATCTTTTAAAATTTGTTTAACCGGCACTTTTCCGCCTTCAAAACGTGATGGGTCGTAATTGGTATTGGCTGAAATCGTTTGGTCAATAAACTTCTGCATAATACCAACCAACTCCAAGTAACCTTCATTATTTGGAATATTCCAAAGTAACTCATAGTTATCTTTTAATTTTTGATACTCAGGGACAACTTGTTTTAAAATACCATCTTTACTTGCTTTCACGCTGATCAAACCACGTGGTGGCTCTATGCCGTTTGTCGCATTTGATATTTGTGATGAGGTTTCTGATGGCATTAACGCTGAAACGGTAGAGTTTCTTACGCCATGCTTTTTGATACTCTCACGCAAGCCTTCCCAGTCAAGATGAAGGGCTTCACCAGTAATGTCATCAATTGACTTCTTATAAGTATCAATTGGTAAAATACCTTGAGATAGACGGGTCTCATTAAACTTAGGACAGGCACCTTGCTCTTTCGCTAATTCGTTCGACGCTTTCAATAAATTATACTGAATGGCTTCAAAAGTACGATGAGTTAAGTTATTTGCACTACCGTTTGAATAATATACGCCGTTTTTGGCTAAATAATAAGCGTAGTTTATTACGCCTATACCTAAAGTTCTTCGACCTATTGTGGCATTATATGCTGCTGGCATTGGATAGTTTTGATAATCAAGTAAGCTATCTAGCGCACGAACTGCTAAGTCTGATAACCCCTCTAGTTCATCTAAACTTTCTATTGCACCTAAATTAAAGGCTGACAATGTACAAAGCGCAATTTCACCATTTGGATCATTAATATCATCCATCGGCTGTGTTGGCAGTGCAATTTCTAAACATAAATTACTTTGGCGTATCGGTGCTTGTTTAGGGTCAAACGGGCTATGAGTATTACAGTGATCCACATTTTGTAAGTAGATACGGCCTGTACTCGCACGTTCTTGAGCAAATAATGTAAATAATTCAATGGCCTTAATACATTTCTTGCGAATAGAGTCATCGGCTTCATATTTTTCATAAAGCGCTTCAAATTTATCTTGGTCTTCAAAAAATGCATCATAAAGACCCGGTACATCACTTGGGCTGAATAATGTAATCGATTGGCCTTTAATTAAACGGGTGTACATCAGTTTATTAAACTGAACACCGTAATCTAAATGGCGAACGCGGTTTTCTTCAACACCACGGTTATTTTTAAGTACCAGTAAGCTTTCAACTTCTAAATGCCAAAGCGGGTAAAATAATGTAGCTGCGCCACCACGAACACCCCCTTGAGAACAACTCTTTACAGCTGTTTGGAAATGTTTGAAAAAAGGGATACATCCCGTATGGAAAGCTTCACCGTTGCGTATTGAACTTCCTAATGCACGGATACGACCTGCATTAATTCCAATGCCTGCACGTTGTGAAACATACTTAACAATAGAGCTTGAAGCGGCATTTATAGAGTCTAAGCTGTCTCCACACTCGATTAAGACACAAGATGAAAATTGACGCGTTGGCGTACGAACTCCTGCCATGATAGGAGTGGGTAGAGATATTTTAAATGTTGAAATGGCGTTATAAAAACCTTCAACATACTTCAAACGTGTATCGCTAGGGTATTTAGCAAACAAACAAGCAGCCACTAAAACATATAAAAACTGTGCGCTTTCATAGATTTCACCCGTTACTCTGTTTTGAACGAGGTATTTACCTTCTAATTGTTTCACTGCCGCGTAGCTAAAATCTAAATCACGGTGGTGAACAACAAAGCGTTCCATTTGTTCAAACTCTTCTTCACTGTAATCAGCTAAAAGGTGTTGATCATATTTGCCATTTTCTACCATACTTACTACGTGTGGAAATAGTTTAGGTGGCTCAAACTGGCCGTAAGCTTTCTTACGTAAATGGAAAATAGCTAAACGAGCTGATAGATATTGATAATCAGGCGTTTCTTCTGAAATAAGGTCCGCAGCAGCTTTAATGATGGTTTCATGAATATCGGCGGTTTTAATGCCGTCATAGAATTGAATGTGAGATTTTAATTCAACTTGCGACACCGAAACGTTATCAAGGTCTTCTGCAGCCCATGCAATAACTTGATGAATTTTTTCTAAATCGATGAGTTCTTTTTTGCCATTGCGCTTAGTTACAAAAAGATTATTATTCATGAAAAGCCTGTAATTTATTAATTATGCGGTTGTTATATTCACGCTAATTTGATTTTTAATAAACAAATTTAGGTGAACACTTATCATTATTATATTACCCGAGTAGTGGAGAACAGCATAAAAAATCATCTGAACAACAAATGCACTACATATAGGGGTTTTCTAAAAACTGATCACAAGATAATGAGGTTTAAAGCTTTTTGCAAGTGATAAAAACGACTGACTTTAAGAACTTTCTTTAGAGTAAAAGTTCAGTTAGTAACAACTAACTTAGTAATGCTTTTTAATTTTGATTTTACAAAAACGCAACGCTTTTTTTTAATTAATTTCACCGCTAAATATTTTTTAAAATAAATTTTTATAATTTTGAATACGATTTGTGATAAAAAAGTTAATCAGCAACAAAAACAAGGTGTTGCTGTTTATTGAACAAGCCGATTACTAAATGAACGATAATAGTTCTATTGGGTTTTTTCTATATTTTTTGTCTATAAAATATACTATTGTCACTCACTAAAATGTCTCTTGTTTTACGATGGTTGTCGTAGCGTTTTCACTTGAATATCTAATAAGCTGAGCCGAACAGAATTTCTCTGTTGTTATTCATATCTCCAAACGTGTATCAACAAATACTGTTGCTACACGTTTTACGGTTAGGCAAATATTAGATAATAGGGAGGAATGTACACTATGCAGGCTCAAAAAGTTGCAGTATACATAGATTCATTATCAAGACTTATATTCGAGTACGGTGACGTCTCTTTGAAAGAATGCTGAATGAAGACTATATAAACGATAAGATATCTAGCGGTGTTTCTGCATGATGATCTGCCTGCCAAGTTGTGCAGTCTTCAGTTGCTAAAATGTAACCCCACTTTGCAATAACTGTGATGGAATTTGCACTGTTACCTGCTTCAATGTCACGTAAGGCATCACCTATATATAGACACTGCTCACTTGCTACTTCGATTTCTTCACATGCCTTAAAGATAGGCTCTGGGTGTGGTTTTCGGTTTACTAATGTATCTCCGCCAATAAGCGATAAGCAATTTTCGAACTCTGGATAATAGGGTAATAGCTGTCGGGTTAACCCTTCTGGCTTATTGGTAACCACCCCCCAAGGAATATTTTTGTTATTCAATGCTAAAAGTAATTCAGATACTCCGGGGTAAAGACAAGTATGCACAGCAATATTTTCTTGGTAATACGCTAAGAACTCTGCGCGAAGCACGTCGTAATCAAAGTTTTTAAGTTTGTCAGCAAAACCTAGTGTTAATAAACCTAATGCGCCATCAGATGCTATTGGGCGGTAACGTTCTCGACTCACTTGCGCTAAACCGTGCTTTTTTAACACATAATTTAGTGCTTCCCCTAAATCATTCGCTGTATCTAATAATGTTCCGTCAAGATCAAATAATACGCCCGAAATTTTATTACTCATGAGTGTTTATTCCTTTAGCTAAACTTTACGACAACAAAGTATGTAATTTACATCGAGCGAAGCAATAAGTTTATGATTTTCTGTCAGTGGGTTGTAATGAATTCCTGCGGCGTCAATACATTTTAAATCAAATGATTCTGCCCAACCGATGAGGGTAGAAGGGCGGATAAAACTGTTATGGTCATGAGTTCCTTCTGGTACAATTTTTAGCACTTTCTCAGCGGCAACAATCGCCAGTAAATATGCCTTAATTGATTTGTTTAATGTTGAAAAGAAAACATAACCACCCGGTTTAACCATTTGGGCACAAGCTTGAATAATTGAAGCTGGGTCTGGCACATGTTCAAGCATTTCCATACAGGTTACTGCATCGTATGTTTCAGGTTGCTGACTGGCTTTTTCTTCCGCGGGAATTTTTTGATAATCAACATTTACACCGTTTTCAAGAGCATGTAATTTCGCGACATTTAATGGTTCTTCGCCTAAATCAATACCGGTTACATCACCACCAAGTTTAGCCAAGCTCTCTGCTAAAATTCCACCACCACAGCCAACATCTATAATTTTTTTGCCAAAAACGTCGCCAATATGCTGACAAATAAACTGTCGACGAATTGGATTTATTTGATGCAATGGCTTGAAATCACCTTCAAGATCCCACCATTGACTAGCGACTTTTTCAAATTTTGCGATTTCTTCTTGGTTTACATTAATAGGTTTTGCATTGCTGGGTGTCGACATTACATTTTCATTATTTGGTCAATTATTATCAGTGATTCTAAACTAAAGCATTTGCTACGCCTAGTGCTGACCGTTGAGTTTCTTGATATGAATTAAAGACTTTCGTTTAGATTTTTATTGAGAGTTGAAAAAATATGGATATAAAGATAAGTTATGACTCAACAGGTACGATGAGATAAATTCCAAGAGGCAATAATGAAGTCAGCAATAGAACAATTATCTAGCTATAAAAGTGTTCATTTGAATAAAAAAAACATCCGTACTCATTTTATCGGCATTCCAATGATCATTTGGTCAATTGCTTTATTATTAGCAAGTGTTTCGTTTGAATTAAAATCAGCGTTTATAGAGGAATTTATTGGCTTGAAAGTGATAACCTTTACGTTAACAGGAATACTTTCAATCGTTGTGCTTACTTACTATTTCATGCTCTCATTTCCGCTTGCAATATTATCTATCGTACTTTTTGGACCTTTAATGTGGAGCGTGCATGAAGTTGTGAAAATGGATCAGCACATTAGTATCGCCATCAGTGTTTTTGTACTAGGTTGGATCATCCAATTTATTGGTCATTATTATGAAAAAGCAAAACCTGCTTTTATGGATGATATTAATCAACTGTTAATAGGTCCACTATTTGTTATTGCTGAAATTTATTTTTTGTTAGGCGCAGGTAAGATTTTGGATAAAAATATCACTAACAAAGCAATAGAAAAACGCCGCATATTTGAACGGAAAAAAGCCCAGTAGCTGTCATTCACTATGGAATACACCAACATTTAGAGTGATTATTAACCAGTTGAAAATTGATGGCTTTTCATCGGTTATCTTTTTAGTCCTTTTAATGGAATAAAGCGGTATGGCATCTCATTGAAACTATGCTAGTATGCCGTGTTAATTAATAATAAAAATTTCGAAAAAACTTTCAGAATTCTTTCTAAGTTAAGGGATACCATCGACTTATGACCGATTTGGCAAATAATGTTTCACCCGTCAATATTGAAGATGAGCTAAAAAATTCTTATCTAGATTACGCAATGAGCGTAATTGTAGGCCGTGCGTTACCAGATGTACGAGACGGCTTAAAACCAGTGCATCGCCGCGTATTATTTGCGATGAATGTATTAGGTAATGACTTCAATAAACCATACAAAAAATCAGCACGTGTTGTTGGTGATGTAATTGGTAAATATCACCCTCACGGTGATACTGCTGTTTACGATACTATAGTACGTATGGCGCAACCATTTTCGTTGCGTTATATGTTAGTTGATGGTCAAGGTAATTTCGGTTCAGTTGACGGTGATTCCGCAGCTGCAATGCGTTATACCGAAATCAGAATGTCTAAAATAGCACATTCAATTTTGGCTGACCTTGATAAAGAAACGGTAGACTTTGTACCTAACTATGATGGTACGGAACATATTCCTGCTGTTATGCCAACGCGAATTCCTAATTTATTAGTGAATGGTACTTCTGGTATCGCAGTGGGTATGGCAACGAATATTCCACCTCATAATTTGACCGAAGTGATAAACGGCTGTTTAGCGCTTATTGAAAATAGTGACTTGACCTTCGAAGAAATTTTAGAGCATATACCAGGCCCTGATTTTCCTACTGCTGGTATTATTAGTGGTCGTGCTGGTATTGAAGAAGCTTATCGTACTGGTCGCGGAAAAATTAAAATTCGTGCCCGTGCTGATATTGAAGTTAATGAAACTTCAGGCAAAGAAACTATTGTTGTTCATGAATTACCTTATCAAGTCAACAAAGCTCGCTTAATTGAAAAAATGGCTGAGCTAGTAAAAGAAAAACGCCTTGAAGGTATTTCAGCCCTACGTGACGAGTCTGATAAAGACGGTATGCGTATGGTTATTGAAATTAAACGTGGTGAAGTAGGCGAAGTTGTTTTAAACAATTTATACAAGCTTACTCAAATGCAAGTGTCTTTTGGCTTGAATATGGTGGCGTTAACAAACGGTCAACCTAAATTATTCAACATCAAAGAAATGCTTGAAGAGTTTGTGCTTCACCGTCGTGAAGTTGTTACTCGCCGTACAATATTTGAATTACGTAAAGCTCGCGAACGTGCTCATTTACTTGAAGGCTTATCAATCGCTTTAGCAAATATTGACCCAATTATAGAGTTAATTAAAAACTCACCAACACCTAGCGAAGCAAAAGATAAATTACTTGCTCGCGGTTGGGACTTAGGTAATGTTGCTGAAATGCTTAGCGCTGCTGGCGATGATGCCGCACGTCCTGAATGGGTAGAAGATGGCTTTGGTATTAAAGACGGTCAATACTTCTTAACGTTACAACAAGCTCAAGCAATTTTAGATCTTCGCTTACACAAGTTAACAGGCTTAGAACACGAAAAAATCTTAGCTGAATATAAAGCATTATTAGATGTTATTGCTGAGTTATTACACATTTTAGGTTCACCTGAACGCTTGATGGAAGTTATCCGTGAAGAGTTAGAAGTGATTCGTGATGATTTTGGTGATGAACGTCGTACAGAAATTACTAATGCATCACATGACTTATCAATGGAAGACTTAATAACCGAAGAAGATGTTGTCGTAACGCTATCGCATGAAGGCTATGTTAAGTATCAAGTATTAAGTGACTACCAAGCACAACGCCGTGGTGGTAAAGGTAAAGCAGCAACCAAGATGAAAGAAGAAGATTTCATCGAACGTTTATTAATTGCTAATACCCACGATACAATTTTATGTTTCTCAGATCGCGGTAAACTCTATTGGCTGAAAGTTTTCCAACTGCCATTAGCAAGTCGTACTGCTCGTGGTCGTCCAATTGTTAATATTTTACCGCTTGAAACCGGTGAACGTATTACGGCAATTTTACCGGTACGTGAATACGAAGAAGATAAATTTATTATCATGGCAACGGCATCTGGTACTGTGAAGAAAACAGCGCTAACTGCTTATAAAAACCAACGTGCTAACGGTATTATTGCGCTTAACTTACGTGATGACGATACCTTAATTGGCGTCGCTATTACTGACGGTTACAATGATATAATGTTGTTCTCAGATGCGGGTAAAGTGGTTCGTTTTAATGAAAAACTTCGAGACAGTGAAACTGGCGAAATTAAACTAGATGAAGAAACTGGTGAAGAAAGATGGGCGTTAAAACCTATCGGGCGTACTGGTACTGGTGTTCGTGGTATTAAGTTAGAAGGTGATCAGAAAGTTGTGTCTTTAATTGTTCCTCAAAATGATGGACCAATTTTAACAATCACCGAGAATGGTTTTGGTAAACGCACAGCATTAACCGAATATCCGGCGAAAAGTCGTGCGACTAAAGGTGTTGTTTCCATTAAAGTCAGCGATCGTAATGGCCCAGTTGTTGGTGCTGTTCAAGTTGAAGACCTAGATGAAATAATGCTTATTACCGACAACGGTACACTTGTTCGTACACGTGTTAATGAAGTGAGCGTTATTGGTCGTAATACTCAAGGTGTTCGTATTATTAGAACCGCGGAAGATGAACATGTTGTGGCATTACAGCGTATTGATGAAATTGAAGATGTACCAGAAGATATGGATGAAAATTCAGAAGGAATATCTGATGCGTCAACGATAGAAGGTTCAATAGATGAAAGTACTTCCCCAGAAGTACCAACAGAAGCTGAAACTGATGATGAGCAACTCAGTGAAGGTGATAACGAATAGTTACCGCTAGCAACTAATGAAAGAAGGGCGGTTAATCACCGCCCTTTTTATGTTCAGGAAGAACGGTATTAAGCAAATGCAGGAGCATATTTGCTGTTATGTTCAGGAAGAACGGTATTAAGCAAATGCAGGAGCATATTTGCTGTTATGTTCAGGAAGAAC
>Ga0209396_1001566_pt1 | contig 25174 bp, 23 predicted proteins | sample GOMGulsemesocosm_6_FD_184638 | JGI IMG/M metagenome (GOLD analysis project Ga0209396, IMG submission 184638) | Methane-oxidizing microbial communities from mesocosms in the Gulf of Mexico - GOM8C Gulf of Mexico (SPAdes) (version 2) | ecosystem: Environmental > Aquatic > Marine > Cold seeps... | reverse complement strand
AATAGAGAAAAAGATGTTAGAAAATATTCGAGAAGGTTCACAAGGATGGATTGCAAAATCCATATTAGGTTTAGTTATTTTAACTTTCGCTTTGGCGGGAATTGGTACTTATACCAACTCAGTAGATACGTCTGTTGCTGACGTTAATGGTGAGAAAATATCGCAAGATGCTTTTAATAAAGCCTATCAAGCACAACGTAATCGCATGGCAAAACAGTTTGGTGAAATGTTTGATACTTTGTCTGCTGATGAAAACTACATGGCGAATTTCCGTAATGGTGTCTTAGACAACTTAATCAATGAAAGACTTGTTGATCAAAGTACGGCTAATATGTCTATTCGTGTATCAAATGAACGTATCAAAAATACGATTCGTACCATGACTGAATTTCAAGTCGATGGTACCTTTGATAACAATCGTTATTTAGCTATTATTAATCAAGCAGGTTTTTATCAATCATCAGACTTTCGTGATTACTTACGCGTAGAAATGACGCGTCGTCAGTTAACACAAGCTCTAGTGGCAAGTGAATTTAGCTTACCTTATCAAGAAAAGTTAATGAGTGCGCTGCAAGATCAGAAACGTAATATTCGTTACGCGACAATAAACGCAGAGCAGTTTAAAGCGGATATTGTGTTAACGGATGATGAAGTTAATCAATATTATTTAGCTAACCAAACACGTTTTGAAAATCAAGAAAAAGTAAAACTTAGCTACATTGCGCTTGATGTCAACGACATTGCTAAAACGGTTGAAGTAACCGAAGCCGACGTAAAAGCTTATTACGAAGAAAATCTTGCAAACTTTCGTAAAGACGAGCAACGAAGAGTTGCACATATTTTAGTTGAATTTGGTGATGACGAAGCTACAGCACAAACGCAAATAGAAGCTTTATTAGTACGTGTTAATGCCGGTGAAGATTTTGCTACTTTAGCTATAGAGAACTCAGCAGATACTTTCAGCGGTGAAAACGGCGGTGATTTAGACTGGATTGAGCGTGGTGCTATGGGTGATGAATTTGACGAAGGCGCTTTTGCTTTAACTGAAGTTGATAGTGTAAGCAACATCGTTAGAACTGAGTTTGGTTTTCATATTATTAAGCTAACTGACTTAAAAGCTGAAGAAGTACAAGCCTTTGCTGATATAAAAGAAGAATTACAAGTAAAAGTAAGTAACGAACAAGCCCAAGACAAGTTTTATGAATTACAACAAGAAATGGCACGTTTAAGTTTTGAATCACCAGACAGTTTAGACGAAGCGGCTGACGCAGTTAACGCAAAAGTCATTACAACAGACTGGTTAAGTAAATTTGGTAATGTCGCACCATTTAATAATCCTAAGGTAATAGAAGCTGCTTTTTCTGACTTAGTTTTAAATGAAAACTTAAACTCAGACATTATTGAAGTGAATGATACGTTATCTATTGTTATTCGTCTTGAACAACATCAAGCGGCTGAAGTAAAGCCACTTAGTGAAGTTACTGCTCAAATTAGTACAATATTAATTAATGAAAAAGCTACCGAAAAAGCACAAACAACGGCTGACTCATTATTAGTTTCATTTAAAGCGGGCAATGCAATTGCTGATGAGTTATTAGCTATTAATGCAACGTTTGTTGAAAAAGCTGATGTTGTTCGTACCGGTGCTGATATTGATGCAAGCTTAAGTCGTGAAGCGTTTAAATTACCTCACCCAAGTGAAGGTAAAATTTCTGCAACGACAGTGACTCTTAATAATGGCGATTTAGCACTATTAGAAGTCCAAGCTGTTACAGTAAGTACTGTTGAAAAAACTGTTGACCCAAGAATGGCACAACAGCAAACACAACAACTTGCACAATCAGCTTACCAAAGCTTTGTCGAAGCACTTAAAGTAGATGCAACAATCACGCGTAAGCAGATGTCTTCGCCAGTATCTCAGTTTTAAGTGACTAACTATTAAGTAAAACAGAACTTAGACTTAAATTAAAAAGGCTGCAAATTATATTTGCAGCCTTTTTGTTTTTAATCCCGACATAAAGTGAAAGTCATGCATTCATCGTTATTAGAACCGTATATCCAAGAACTCAAAACATTGTCTTGTCAACGACCTATCTTAGACCTCGCCTGTGGTAGTGGGCGAAATGGTTTGTTCTGTCTCAAACATAAAATACAAACAACCTTTGCTGATATTAAAGAACAATCTTTGCATGATATTCAACAAACCATTAATAATGGCAAAACGACCTTCGATGCCCGTAGCGCTTATTTTTCACAGGTTGATTTCGAGCGGAGTAACGCTAAACCGTTAACTGAAAATAGTTATGGCGCAATAATGGTTTTTCGTTACTTACACCGCCCTCTCATTGAACAAATAAAAGCAGCAGTTATACCCAACGGACTTGTTATTTACGAAACGTTTACCGAACAGCAAGCAGAATTTGGCCGCCCTAAAAATCCTGACTTTTTATTAAAAGAAGGAGAGTTAACTAACTACTTTACTGGTTGGGAAATTTTACATAGTTTTGAAGGGATAAAAACGTCTGATACGGGAAGTAGTCAACAAGCGATTGCACAAATTATTGCTAGAAAACCTTGAAAGCTCGTGATATTAAATAAATATCTACAATCTACTTCTGGCATAAGACCATTTTAGCAAAATTCGGAGTTCCGACAGCATGACAAAATACCTTTTATCTATCGATCAGGGGACAACCAGTTCGAGAGCTATCTTGTTTACAGAAGAAGGGCAAGTGTATGCAAGTGCACAGGACGAATTTGAGCAACACTTTCCTAAAAATGGTTGGGTAGAACATAATCCCGATGATATCTGGCAAAGTGTTTTACGTTCTTGTCAACGGGTACTTACTGAAAATCAGCTCACCAGTATCGATATTTCTGCAATCGGTATTACTAACCAACGCGAAACTACGCTAGTTTGGGATAAAATGACCGGCGAGGTAATTTATAACGCCATTGTTTGGCAAGACAGAAGAACAGCAGACTTTTGTAATTCAATTAATTCAGCAGAAGTTAGCTCCGCAATAGCAGATAAAACGGGCCTTTGCTTAGATGCTTATTTTTCTGCCAGTAAAATCCACTGGATTTTAGAAAATGTTCCTGGAGCGCGAAAAAGGGCGGTTCATGGGGAGTTACTTTTTGGCACCGTTGATACTTTTTTACTTTGGCAGCTAACAAAAGGAAAAGTGCATCGCACTGATGCAACTAATGCGTCACGCACATTACTATTCAATATCCATCAACAGTGTTGGGATGAAGAGTTATTAGCACTTTTTTCCATTCCAAGAAGCATGTTACCCGAAGTAATGGATTGCACTGCTGATTTTGGTCAAACGGCTCCGGAGTTTTTTCAAGGTGAAATACCCATTCTAGCAATGGCAGGAGATCAACAAGCGGCTTTAATTGGTCAAGTTTGTTTTAAAGAAGGCATGGCGAAGTGCACCTATGGCACAGGTGCTTTTTTGATGCTCAATACGGGTAATAAGGTCCTTAAATCGAAAAACCGTTTATTAAGTACTATTGCCTATCGTATAAAAGGTAAAACGACTTATGCTATTGAAGGCAGCATTTTTATGGCGGGGGCGACAATACAATGGTTACGAGATGCGCTGAAAATACTTAGTAGTGCCAGTGAAAGTGAAGCTATTGCTAAACAAGCACAGTTAGAGCATGGGGTGTTCTTAGTGCCCGCATTTACCGGTTTAGGCGCTCCTTATTGGGATGCAGACGCACGGGGGGCTATTTTAGGCTTGACGCGCGATTCAGGAATTAATGAAATTGTCAGTGCTGCGCTGCAATCAGTCGCTTTTCAAACGAAAGACTTACAAAAGGCAATGGAACGCGATGGATTACGACCCTTATCTTTAAAAGTTGATGGGGGGATGGTTGCTAATACTGATTTATTGCAATTCATTAGTGATATGTTGTCAGTTAATGTTGAGCGACCAGAAGTTATTGAAACAACTGCGCTCGGTGTTGCCTATTTAGCGGGTCTACAAGCTGGAATATTCTCATCTTTGGATGAACTGTCATCGATGTGGCGATGCAATCAAAAGATAACACCTGTAATGGGAGAAGCGCAACGAAACCGACTTTACGCTCAGTGGCAGTTAGCGGTTGTTAAAGTACAAAAGTAGCAACATTGCATTCATATTTATGTACAATAGTTATTTTATTATTCTTTAAATATTTCTATGTATATTAATCCTAAATGGCGTGTTTTAACGGTTGGAGATGGTGACTTATCTTTTTCAGCCTCATTACTCAAACATCATCAACCGCAGCAATTAACAGCAACCATTTTTGACAGTAAGGCTTGTTTACAAGAAAAATACGATGAAGATTATTATCAGCAACTGCAACAAGAAAATTGCCAAGTAATAACAGGGTTCGACGTAACCGATAAAAATACTTGGGGCACATTAAACAAACATTCATTCGATGTGGTTATTTTTCAATTTCCTTTATTACCCGCTTTTTCATCGGAGCAAGCTTTCCAATCTCAGTGTGAAACAGCCAGTGTTAATACCTTAAATAGAGCCTTACTTCGACAATACTTATTGAATTGTTTTTCATACTTCCTAAGTGATAAAGGCCCTCAATTAGCGCTGATCACTTCAAAAAATGTAAAGCCCTATTTGCAATGGGATATTGAAAAGGCGTTGATCCGTAATACCGATATTAATTATATTGGTCGGTTTACTTTCGATATCAGTAAATTTCCGGGTTATAAAGTTAGAAATGTAAACAGAAATAAACATGTAAAATCAACCCAGGGCACTACCTATGTTTATAGCCTTGAATCGGTAGAAACCTGTAAAAAAATGTTCGATAACGATTCCAGTGAATACATTACTTATAACCTAAAAAGCCGAATACCAGAGCACAAAACCTGTCAAATTTGTCAAACAGGAGCCTTCGCTGGTGAGCACGACAAGCGAATGCATTTTGCGACAAAGAAACATCAGCAAATGTTTGATTATGACCAGCAATGGTCAAACTATTTACTGCAAGAAAGTAGGGATCAAATAAATGAAGCAAGTCATGACGTAAAGAATGAGGTAGGAAATCAAAATGGTTAAGAAAAAGGTACTGATCCCTTTACCTCGTTATGGTTGTGATCCATCAGAAGTCGCCATCCCTTGGTTATTATTTAACGAAAAACAATTTGAAGTAACCTTTATTACCCCTGATGGCAATGTTGCGGCCACTGACGAAATAATGCTAACAGGCATTAAGTTAGGTCTATTGAAGCCGATGTTACAAGCGCGTCAAGATGCTGTGAACGCTTACCATGAAATGGAGAAGTCAGTTGCGTTTAACACCCCTCTGAAATACACCGATGTGAAAGCAGATGACTTTGATGGTTTATTATTACCGGGTGGACATGACAAAGGGGTGAAAGAGTATTTAGAATCAATTGTTTTGCAAAAGCTGGTTGTTGACTTTTTTAATGAAAATAAACCGGTCGCTGCTATTTGTCATGGTGTGTTAATTCCGGCGAGAAGTATTGACCCACAAACACAACAATCGGTTATTTATCATTATAAATGCACGGGGTTACTGAAACGCCAAGAGCTTACTGCATTTCATTTAACTCGGCTTTGGTTAGGTGATTATTACTTAACGTACCCTGAAACAACCACAGAAGACGAATTAATAAAATCCCTTGCTTGTACAACACAGTTTATTGAAGGAAGGTTGCCACTATTTCGTGATGATTTGCAGCATTTGTCACGGGGATTTATTGTTAAAGATAGAAATTATCTTTCAGCACGTTGGCCAGGAGATATTTATAATTTTAGTTTAGCGTTTATAGAAATGTTGACAGACTAATCAGGTGATTAATCTGTCGTATAAATCCTTCTTAGAATAAGTCTTACTTAGGAGAATTACCGTAAGGGTTTGAAGAAGTATCTGTTGGACGTGATTGCTCAGACTTTTCAGTACGACGAGAAAAACCGCGTTCATTTTTACCTTTACGGCTATCACTCCGATTATCTCTGCCTCGAGGGGACGATTTATCATCAGAAAAGTTTGACGATCTAATGACCGGTGGTGGTGCTTGCCCTAAAATTAATACCGCTGGATCTTTAGGTTTTTGATGTGCGGGAATAACTCGTAGACGTGGTGGAATTTCATACTGTTCATCATCAGCTTTTGGTAAGTTTTTAAATTGGTATAAATAAAAACGCTCCATTTTTTCACGTGCCCATTCGGTCTTACGTAAAAATTTCAAGCTTGAGACGACACTTGGTTTGTTTTTAAAACAATTAATATTGGTGTATTCGGCTAAAATATCAAAACCATATTGCTCTAATAATTCATCTAATAGGGTGTCTAGTTTAAGCCCATGTAAGGGATTATTGAGTTGTTCGTTTTCTAGCGTCATGAGATTCTTTTTACTAAATAGTTATAGCCATATTATATACGGATATTTAATGAATGTACGTAACACTTGCCTTTATTGTGTTTTGTTTCTATATCTCTCTTTAGCTTTACGGCCTTTTTTATAAAGCATGGGTCTTAGAAAACGCCTTAATGCCGGAAATAAATAAGAGGTAGTGGTTAACCAACCGCTTGATTTTGGTAATGAAATCTCGACTTTTTCACCCTTTGCGACACTGATTATTGCGTCAGTCACCTGTTGTGGGCTACTCATTGGCTGAGAAAAAACAATGTCTTCTACTTCATCTATTTCTGACATGATAAAACCGGTATTAATTGGGCCAGGTGAAACCAAACCTACGCTTATACCAGAACCGGCTAATTCATCGCTAAGTGCATAACTAAAAGCGCGTAAACCTGACTTAGTAGCACTATAGGTTGCCGCGCCTTGTAATGGCGTGCGGCCAGCTAACGATCCCACATTTACTATGCCGCCAAAGCCGCCTTTAGCAATGCTGGTTCGAATGTAGGGCAAAGCTAATGTTGTTAGCTCTATGGGGGCGCGTAAATTTACATCAACCATTTGGGCTAATTGCTCAGCAGCATTATTTTCAACATTGCCTCGTTTATGATAGCCCGCATTGTTAATGAGATAGTGAATACCACCAAATTTTTCCTGTGCAGTTACCAGCATTTTCTGACAATCAATTGAGTTAGCTACGTTCATAGCTATGGTTAACACTGAGGTTTCAACTGAGAGCTCTTTGTATATAGCGTCGAGTCCTTCTTGACCTCTTGCTAGTAGAACAAGGTTAGCTTTCATTTTTGCAAAGGCTCTCGCTGTTTCAGCGCCAACGCCTGCCGATGCACCGGTAATTATGACTGTTTTATCTTGAAAGTAATGGCTCATGTTATTTTACTTATTTTTATTTGATTAGCGCCATTTAAGTTTAAGTCATCTCTTTGGGATTTTATAATGAGATTATTTTGACCAAATTATAAATGTCTCTTGGCAAGTTTACTCTGAATAATAAAAAGTGCCTGACAATATTAATTTTGTGGTGTGGCATGATAAGGATTTAAGTAAAACATCACTTATCACTTGCTTTATAAACTAATGATAGCTTGATAGGTAAGATCAATAGTGAACGAATACGCTAATATCATAGAGTTATCAATGTGTAGCCTTATTCGACCGATTTATTTATCAAACCAAGTCGTTTAATTTTTTTCGTTGTCACTACTATCGCCGTCTGCTTTTTCATCATCTTCATCATCTTCGTCGTCATCAATAATATCTGGAGTAACTATGTCGACAACGTCGATAGCCCCACCAACAACCGTTGTAGTGACATCTACGGCAGCAGATATAACCGTGGCTGCAATACAGCCAGATAAGCTAAAAAGCACGTACAATAAAAAAATACCTTGCGCAATTTTTTTCAAAATGACATTTCCAAATGAATAAATATAGAGCTATTTAGAATACGCTAATCTAATGGCAAATCAACCGCTCAATGCTAGGTTATTGGCGGCGATTTTAATATTTGTTAACCGTTCATTATGTCTTAATATAGTAGCTAACCAACCTAGGAAAAATAGCATTCATTAGCAAAGGCTTTCTAATGAATGTAATGTGCTAATTTTTGGCCTTTAGTGTTTATTTCTTATCACGGTAAAAGCTAGGAGTCATACCTGTATTCTCTTTAAACATATGAATAAAAGCTGAGGGAGACTCGTAACCAAGATATAAAGATATACTTGTTATTGATTTACCTATGGAAAGTTGGCTAATGGCTATTTGAATACTTAGTCGTTGTCGCCATGAACGATAACTTAAACCGGTTTCTTTTTTAAATAAACGAGACAAGGAACGGGATGACGCGCCAACTATCTTGCCCCATTGTTCTAAGTTATTGCTTGTCGACGGATCGGTTTGAATCAGTGAAAGCATTCTTAATAACCTTGGGTCTTTTGGGTATGGAAGCTGGAGTAATGCGTTCGGTGCTAAAGATAGCCGATCCAATATTAGGTGTAATAACCTCCCATCAGAACTGTGCCATTGATAATCATTTGCTATGGTATTTGACTCTACAATTAAAGCTTTTAAAAAGTCATTAACTTTTAAAACACAGCAACTAAGGGGAAGTTTATTGAGTAAGGTATTATCAAAATAGAAGCTTGTTAATTCTACCTTACTTATCGCGGTAACCTCATGTTCTATATTTGGTAATAGCCACACCCCTTGCTCTGGAGGCACAATATATCTTTCCTCTGCGGTAGCAACTATTAATACGCCCTTATGTGCATAGACAAATTGTCCCCAGTTATGACTGTGTTTCTCTACCATTGAATTAATTTCCAGTGAACGTTTAACGACGGTCACTGGCTTACTTAATTTGCGTTTACTTTCGTTAGACGGAGTTAGCACTGTAAAGTTTGGCATGAAATCAACATAGGTGGTCTTATTGTCGATATATTACCAACTGAAATTTTATTTATCATTAATTTTTAAAATAAACAAAATTAGGTTTTAGATGCTAGAGCTTCAGTGGATCTTATCGTTTTTATTCTTAGGTGGCGTAGTTGGCTTTGCGGCAGGTTTATTAGGTGTTGGTGGTGGCGGTATTTTAGTACCCGTACTAACGTCTATTTTTTTGTTGCAAGGAGTTCATGCAGATAACGTTATGCATCTTGCTCTAGGAACATCTATGGCTTGTATCATGATCACATCATTTTCAAGTTCTCGGGCACATCATAAGAAAAAATCTATAATTTGGCATCTAGTAAAAAAGATGTCTTTTGGTGTAATTATCGGAACATTTATTTCAACTTTTATTGCCTCTTATTTAAACTCACTTTATTTAGCGGTGTTTTTTACCGTATTCATGGCACTTATGGCTATACGAATGCTGAATGGACCTAAAAATAATATACAACTAGATAGTGATAAAAATAGAACGGTCTTAGCTTATTCTGTGGGTATAGGAGCAATATCCGCTTTAGCCTCTATTGGGGGAGGTTCTTTAACTGTGCCATATCTTGTTTCAAGAAATGTAGAGATAAAAAAGGCTATTGGTACATCTGCTGCAATAGGTTTACCAATATCATTGGCAGGAACACTGGGGTATTTAATTAATGGCTGGAGTGACGTTGCCGTTGCTAATTACACTATGGGTTTTGTTTATTTACCTGCTTTTTTACTTATATCTTTAAGTAGCTTTTTTACAGCACCCTATGGCGTGAAAGCATCTCATTATTTACCGGTAAGTATATTGAAAAAGCTTTTTGCTGTTTTACTTATTATTCTTAGTTTAAAAATGCTTCTGTCTATGATGTAGGTATAAGCCATATCAAGGTAACTTCATCGTTTGAAATATAATACATGTCTATAATGAGACATTAAACCTTTAGCTATAGCGCACCTCTCTTAGATATTGTTATATATTAGTGAGAAAAAACTCTGAGGGTGCCCTTTATTCTCAACTTAAATGAAACTAATCAATTATTTTCATTTACATCTCTGGTCGACAAGGTTACTTTAATCTGGTCGAACCAGAGGTCTGTATGCTAGAAAAAACCGTATTGCTAACTATCGAAAATGATATTGCTTATGTTGCCCTTAATCGAGCAGAAAAGCATAACGCCATTAATATGATGATGTTTTATCAGCTTGATAAAATTATTAAGCGATTACAAAAAGACAAAACACTACGTGCGGTTATTGTCCATGGCGAAGGTGTTGATTTTTGTAGTGGCCTAGACGTAAAGTCTGTCATGAAAGCACCTATTAATATTTTAAAACTACTTTTTAAGTGGTTACCCGGTCAGTCTAATTTAGCACAACGGCTTTCAACGGGCTGGCGAAAAATTCCAGCACCCGTGATCATGGTTTTACATGGCCGAGTGTGGGGCGGTGGTTTACAAATCGCCTTAGGTGGCGACTTTCGTTTTACAACACCGACAGCGACTTTATCTATTTTAGAAGCCAGATGGGGATTAATTCCAGATATGGGCGGCACCCTGGCACTTAAAGAACATTTACCGGCAGACCAAGCCAAGTTACTCGCGATGACCGGCAAAGAATTGACTGCGCAGCAAGCGCTTGATTGTCATTTAATTACTGAGATATCTGCTGAACCTATGGCATCAGCTAAAGCTCTGGTTGAAACACTCTGTCAGCAGTCACCCGACTCAGTAGCTGGCGTTAAAAAACTTTACAATCAAACATGGTGGTGTAGTGACCGTTTTACCTTAGCGCGTGAAACGTTCTATCAATTAAAAGTCATGTTAAGTAAAAATCAAAAGATAAAAAGTTATAATCAAACACATGATGAAGAGCAAGCTAAAGCATTTAAGAATAGAAGCTCTTGGTAGTTATAAAAATGTTACAAGCAGGAAAGTATGTATCCCATCGAATATAGTGAACCAGTTTTTCGTCCTCCAAGCGAGTGGAAAAGTTTAATATTACAAGTGACAAATGGCTGCTCTTGGAATCGCTGTTCTTTTTGCGATATGTATACGGCTGAGAATAAGAAATTCCGTCCGAAAAAAACTGCAGATATTGAACAAGAGATAATAAAAATAACGCAATCAGGCTTACCTGTAGGTCGCGTTTTCTTAGCTGACGGCGATGCGATGATGTTGCCGTTTAAGCGATTGAAAGAAATTTTAGAACTGATTAAACAATATTTACCGCAAGTTACTCGCGTATCAAGTTACTGTTTACCAAGGAACTTAACCAATAAAACGGTAGAACAGCTCACCGAATTACGCGCTTTAGGCTTATCCTTGATGTACGTTGGCTGTGAAAGTGGCGACGATGAAGTTTTACAGTTAATTGAAAAAGGCGAAACCTATCAAAGTTCTTTAGTGGCTCTGAATAAAATCAAACAAGCGGGTATGAAAAGCTCGGTGATGATTTTAAACGGTTTAGGCGGTCCTGAATTATCACAGCAACATGCTATTAATTCAGCACAATTAATGAATGAAGCACAGCCAGACTTCTTATCTACATTAGTGGTTAGTTTCCCTTTAGGGGAAGAACGTTTTGCTAAAAATTTCCCTGAACATCAACCTTTTCGCCTATTGAGTCAACAAGAGTTGTTCCATGAAATGAAAACTTTACTGTCAGCACTAAGATTAGAAAAAACTATTTTTAGGTCTGATCATGCTTCAAATTATTTAGTCTTGAAAGGCATTCTAGGTAAAGATAAAGATAAGTTGTTAAATACAGTACAAATGGCGATAGAAAAATCTAACAGCATTCACATTCGACAAGAGTGGCAGAGAGGGCTCTAAGTTAAATGAGTAAAAGTTAACCGACTAAATTCAAAATAAAAGGTAATCATTAAAAAAACACTCAGCACATTAATAAAAATAATCACTTCCTAATAGTAGTTCTAGCACTTTTACCAAGTAATAATTCAGTTTCAGTAAGAGTGAAATAACCTGACTTTCGCAAGCATTGCGGGAAGTCAGGTTCTTAAAACTTTTCAAAAAAAAATAAAACCATTAATTCATGCCATACTCAGCTCTGTTGACAGGGTCAATTTTTTCGCGGATTATGCGGCTAACTGACTATGCAGTAATATAATTATCGTATCGATAAGAGAAAAGATAATGGATGTTGAGTTAATTAAAACCTTTTTAGAAGTTAAAGATTGTCGCCACTTTGGTAAAGCGGCTGAAAATCTTTATTTAACGCAGGCCGCCGTTAGTACTCGAGTGCGACAGCTTGAAAGATATTTCGGCGTAACATTATTTCATCGTGCAAGAAATAATCTCCAACTAACATTAGCAGGGGAAAGATTAATACCACACGCAGAAAATATGCTGAACACCTTGAGAATGGCTAAACAAGATGTAGCTTTAGCTTCTGAACAGGTTGCACAAATATCTATTGCAGGTACGCCTAATACTTGGGATGTCTATATTCATGATGCCATATCGAAAATATATTTAAGCCAACCGCATGTCAGTCTTATTGCTGAAATATTATCTCGTGAACAATTAACCAGGCAATTACTGGAGCGAACGTTAGATGTCGCTATTTTATTTGATCCTCCTAAAGTAGAAGAGTTGAAAATAGAATCCTTGCATATGTTCAATTTAGTGCCTGTAACTACCTTTCAAAATGAAATAAACCGTCCGTCAGATGTTAAACGTTATATTATGATTGACTGGGGAATGAGTTTTATTAATTGGCATGCAAAAGAAGTTACCGGTATCTCAATTCCAGCTGTAAGAACCAGTACTGCTCGAATCGCGCTTGATTTAATGTTGCAATGTGGCGGTAGTGCGTATTTACCTGATATGTTAGTAAAGCCTTTTATCGAGCAAGGAACTCTTTTTGAAATAAAAGAATTACCGGTATTCGAGCGTGAATTATTCAGTGCTTTTCATAAAGACAATGAAAATGAAGAGCGTATTATCGAAATTAAAAATTTACTTAGAAAAGATGACCCCGAAGCTCCAGCCATTATGACACCTCAATAAAGACGATAATTACGCCCCGTAATATCTAAAATTGTAGGCTAAATTATTGTATACAATTTTATTCCTAATACTAAAAGCAAAATATTTTTATCGTTAACTTAAAAATATTTTGCTTTTCTTCTCTGTCAAAAACGTAGATTATCCGGTTTTACGTGATTGGATTAACTTCCACTAATAAATTTAATTTTAATTAACTCTAAATAGTGAAAACACTGTTTAATAATTTTTTAGGTCAAGCCCATGCTTTTTAATGATTCGTATAACACTGATTGTCCAATTCGTCAGAACATTCGCAAATTTTATCGTATAGATGAAAATACAGCGGTAGATCATATTCTTCCTTTAGCAGAAGTAAATGTTAGTGCCAGAAGTAGGGCTTGGGAAAGAGCACGTAAAATGGTGCTTAATATTCGTCAAGACCAAGCGGGTAATGGCGCAATAGATTCATTATTAAAAGAATACTCACTTTCAAGTGAAGAAGGTGTGGTATTGATGTGTTTGGCTGAAGCATTATTACGCGTGCCAGACAAACACACTCAAGATGCGTTAATACGAGACAAAATATCTCAAGGTCAGTGGAGTAGCCATTTAGGTAGCAGTGATTCATTATTCGTTAATGCTTCTTCGTGGGGACTATTGATCACAGGTTCTATGGTTGATTATGCCGATAAACGCAAAGAAAATAGATTTGGTTTATTGAAAAAAACCATTGGCCGTTTAGGCGAACCTGTTATTCGAAAATCAATGAACTATGCCATGAAAATTATGGGCAAGCAGTTTGTTATGGGCGAAACCATTACCGCTGCAACAGAGCGTGCTGCGACTAAAGAGCAACAAGGTTATGTGTATTCGTACGACATGCTTGGTGAAGGTGCACGTACTATGGCCGATGCTGAACGTTATTTGAAATCCTATGAAGATGCGATAGACGTTATTGGTAAGGCTGCCGTTGCTTCAGGTAAAAATGATCCTCGTAAAGTTCCTGGCATTTCGGTGAAGCTTTCAGCTATTCATCCCCGTTATGAATTTACGCATAAAGCGCGAGTTATGGCTGAAATTGTGCCAAAACTTAAAGCACTTTGTTTGCAAGCAAAACACTTTAATATCGGCTTAACGGTTGATGCAGAAGAATCTGAACGATTAGATATTTCTCTTGATGTGATTGAAGCGGTATTTAGTGACAACGACTTGGCTGGTTGGGATGGTTTTGGTATGGCATTACAAGCTTACCAACAACGTGCTATTTTTGTTGTCGATTGGTTACGTGAATTAACGTTAAGTGTTGACCGAAAGATGATGGTACGTTTAGTTAAAGGTGCTTACTGGGACACTGAAATTAAGAATACACAAAAGGACGGCCATTCGCATTTTCCTGTATTTACCCGTAAGTCTTCTACTGACGTTTCTTACCATGCCTGTGCAAATAAATTATTAGCATATAGAGATACTATTTATCCACAGTTTGCTACGCATAATGCTTATACAGCAGCTACTATTGTTGAGCTTGCTGGCGATGATAAACACGGTTTTGAGTTTCAATGTTTACACGGCATGGGCGACTCTTTGTATGATCAAATTGTTTCCAATGAAAATATTCAATGTCGTATCTATGCACCCGTAGGTCATCATGAAGACCTACTTGCTTACCTCGTGCGTCGTTTATTAGAAAATGGTGCTAACTCATCTTTTGTAAATGCCATTGTAGATGAATCAAAACCAGTAGAGTCGTTACTTGAAGATCCGGTTGAGAAAACGCTACGCTTAAAAGACAAATACAATAATCAGATAATTAAACCTATTGCTTTATATTATGGCGAAAAGGGCAAAAATCGTGATAACTCTAAAGGGGTAGATTTAACTGATATTAATGTAATCACTCCGTTAAAAACGTCACTAGATAACTGGTTCGTAGAAAACTTACTGAATAAAAATGATGTGCCAGAAGGCGCGAATGCAGTTAAAAACCCTGCAAATCATAGTGAAATCATTGGCTTTCATAAACATCATAACAAAGATGAAATGTTGGCGATGATTGATACGGCGCAAACAGCCTTTACTTCATGGTCACAAACACCAGTAAGCGACCGTTCGGCTTTATTGTATCGTGTTGCTAATATCCTAGAACTTCATACCGAAGAGCTTATTGCCTTATGTATTAAAGAGGCAGGTAAAGTTGCTCAAGATGGCATTGATGAAGTACGTGAAGCGGTTGATTTTTGTCGTTATTACGCTAATCGTGCAACTGAACTGGAAAATGACGAACGCTTAGAAGCGCGTGGTGTTGTGCTTTGTATCAGTCCTTGGAACTTCCCATTAGCAATCTTTTTAGGGCAAGTTGCTGCAGCAATTGCAACGGGTAATACCGTATTAGCAAAACCTGCCGAACAAACCGGTTTAATTGCTTTACGAACAATAGAGTTGATGAAATCTGTTGGTTTGCCTGAAGGCGTAGTTCAAGCCGTTATTGCACGTGGTAGCCAAGTGGGTAGTATTATTATTCCAGATAACCGCATTCAAACCGTTATGTTTACTGGGTCTACGGAAACAGGCACCAGAATTTCACAAACATTAGCTGAACGTGGTGGCGACCAAGTACCATTTATTGCTGAAACCGGTGGTCAAAATTGTATGGTCGTTGACTCTACAGCTTTACCTGAGCAAGTTGTTGATGATGTTATATCTTCTGGCTTTCAATCAGCAGGGCAGCGATGTTCGGCACTTCGGGTATTATTTTTACAAGAAGATATCGCAGATAATGTGATTACTATGCTCAAAGGCGCATTAGCAGAATTACATGTAGGTAACCCGGCTAAATTAAGTACCGATGTAGGTCCAGTAATTGACCAAAAAGCACTTGATGCACTTAATGCCCACAGCGACTACATGAAAACAAATGGTAAATTGCTTTACCAATGTGAAATATCGGAAGAAGTATCGAGTAATGATCATTTCTTCTTTGCGCCACGACTTTATGAAATTAGTGACATCAATGTACTAAAACAGGAAGTTTTTGGTCCATGTGTTCATATCGTTCGCTTTAAAGGCAATGAAATAGAAAAGGTTATTGATAAAATCAATGGCACTGGCTTTGGTTTAACTATGGGTATTCATACTCGCATTGAACACAGAGCTTTCGAATTAGCGCGATTATCACGCGCAGGCAATGTTTATATCAATCGAAATACCATAGGCGCAATTGTTGGTGTACAACCTTTTGGTGGTCGTGGACTTTCAGGCACAGGCCCTAAAGCAGGTGGACCAAACTATTTATTGCGTTTAGTTAAAGAAAAAGCAACACCTAATGCTGAGCTGTTTGATATGTTACCTGCACAGGCAGAAGCTTTAGAGGGTGATAAAAAATCACAAAAAGAAGCCGTACAGTTCATGAAAAGGGCTAATGAAGCAGAGAAAAATTGGCGCTTAACTGAATTAAATACCCGTGTTTCTTGTGTTCGTCAGTTGTTAGCAAAAATTGCCCATGTCGATATTGTTGAAGATTTGGCCGACAATTTAAATTACACGTTAGCTGCGGCTCGTACACAATTAATTGATATTGAAAAACGTTTGAAAAAACCTGAAGTATTACCAGGGCCAACAGGTGAATCTAATATTATTTATTTGGAAAATCGCGGTAATATTGTTTGTTTTGCGGATGCGAATGTTAGCTTTCACTTTTGGGTGCTTTCTGTTGTTACAGCATTAGCAACGGGTAATACCGTTATTTCGGTGGTTTCTGATTTGTATTACGAAGAAGCCTTAGCATTTAGAGATAAGTTTCTTGCTACCGACGCAGAGAAAGGTGTTTTTCAAGTGGCAAGATTACGCCATTTATCAACAATGTTGGCAGACCCTGCTTTAGCTGGAGTTGTGGTTGATAGTAGCTGTGATCGTAAACATTATATCAGTGAGAAACTAGCAGAGCGTCAAGGCGCTATATTACCGGTGATCAGTTCAGAATACTTTGATCACCTAATTCAGCGCTTACTTACAGAAAAAACGATTAGTATTGATACTACTGCTTCTGGTGGTAACACTTCTCTCATGACCTTAGTGGAAGAAGATTAACAGCTAAGTGACCGAGTAGTGTAAATAAGAAAGGGCATCATATGATGCCCTTATAAATTCAGATTTAGGACAAATTTATATTAACTGCTCACAGCATAGCTATGATGGTTTATTTGATTATTGTTTTAGTAATACAAATGGTGACATTGTCAGACCTGAGAACGCAGGCTACAAAGTGATCTATAAATCTGAATGTCATGCCAAGCTTGTCAGAGGGAAAATGGAACTCGACACGGGTTGTAACACTGTTACTTATAGTAAAAGTGAGCCTTAGCCAACCTAGCTGACACCAGTACCTAAAGCCAAACGGGATATTCCCTTTATGCAGCGAAGCGGAAGCTTCCCTGTGTAGTCATGATTTTAGTGCAACAGATTAAATTAATTCCATCACAATCACCGTCCTGCAAAACTGTCTTTAAATCATTAACAAATAATATCTTTACTTTGTTTACTTCTTGTTCATAATTAATTGATAAATAAACAAGGAATGTTAATTATGACAACTGATGAATTCGCTCGCCTAAACTCCCTCTCTGAAAAAGCCATGAATGAAACTGCCTCAAGACATGAATTAAAAGAATTTAATGAACTCCTTAATGATTGGAATAATTGCGTAGAATTTAATTTGATTAATGGTTTGCGTCATTAATTAACATTTATTTATCTCGATGAATCTTTTACTTTTATAGCCCCCTTAAAAACCCCCTTAGTAGTAGTGCTTAGGTTGTTTGTTAAAAAATATAAAAGGAAAACTTTTCTGCATCAATTCAGATCTTTTCTATCTAATAATACTGTTAGTAATATAAAATAAGTGGGGGCTGATACATAGTCTGTTGAATTCCTAAATGTAAAATGATAGTGTTTTTATGTAACAATCTTGTTACTGAAAAGTAAAAGGAATTTCAATGAATATTAAAAAGAATGTGATAATAGCCTTGTCTTCTTTAAGTATACTTGCCTCATGCTATGTGATATCAGGGCCGCAATATGATGAAGAATGGGTTTATAGCTCAAGCTCTTCATATTCGGATGTTGTCGGAGGTAAAAACACTTCATGTTTTTCGGGGACAAAATACTGGGGAGAAAGAACAAATTATGCAAGGTTAGTGACCAAAATGCCTTGCTTTAGTAATAAGAAAATATTGTAGACCTTACTAATCTGCCTTGAGAGTAAATATTGCTAACTAGGCATTCAAGCAGGGCTTTAACTTTTGACTAGGTTCTGCTTCGCTTTACATTTTGGCCAACAATTAAAAGTTTCTTAATGTGGCGTTATTTTTATCCCGTTCGTGTATCAAGGGATAAAATTCATTGATCATCGCTATGACGAATTTCAGATATAAAAAACCGCAATTAGGCGGTTTTTTATCATAAACGATTGTCTGTTTATGGCCAAATCTGAACGTTACTAGATATAACTAGTGGATTAAAAAGGTTTTATTTGGTGGAACGGGGGAAGTCACCCTGTTAACGACCTATTAAAAACAGTAACTTACAATAATATCAAATAGTTACTATTACGTGGTGTTAGTCCTTACCTATGTTTGTTAAGAGTGTGTGGCATCAATGTGGTACTTATTTCTGATTTATAGGTAGGTTGGATTTCATCAAACTCTTTAAATCTTATAATGTTCTCTTGTCAAAAATTTATCCACGTAATTAATACTCAGTTCGATTGCCAATGAGGGAACCGAATCCGCATCCATGCTTTTAATATATACCAACGTTGATAAAAAACTTCTAACCTTGGACAATATTTTCTAATGAATTAGCTATTATCGTAAACCGTGTCATGTTCTTTTTTATATAAGTATGTATAATTTTTTCGATTGTGGCTCGTATGACTTATTGGTGCGCATTACCGACGTTAACTATGGACTATTCTTTAGGTCAACTGATCGCTAAAGGAAGACATTAGGTTTGGCAACTTTGTTCTAACCGAAGGTTATCGCTGACAAAGGATATTTACTCCATTAGTAAGCATTTTCCCTTTACATTATCATGTTTTATATAAATTATGATTTAATGTAATTTCATTTTAAATCAACACCTTATATGATAGTCAATATCAGCGGGTAAAGTATCAAACCATATGATTACAAGTCCCTTAGTCGGTATATAGATGTGTTGAATATATTGGTCTGTAGTGATAATTACAGTTTGTTATTATTTTGGAGTTAATTCAACTGATCGAGGAACCTGGGTGTGTCAGGTGTTTTTACAGTGTTCTCTTATGGGGAACAGTATAAATATTTATCACATTGAAATTACTTGGTATTTTTATTTTGGTTTGGTTTTTGCAGCGTAGGAATTACTATTTAACTATTACCTACATAGTTTATCTGTAGGAAAAATAAGGAATTAGAATGAATACTAAATATTTAAAGGGCGCTTTTGCTAGTTTAATTTTATTGGTTAGTGGTTTTGCTAATGCTGGATTGATTGGTGTTGATTTTGATGGATCCGCAGGTGATTATTCCCTTTCATCTAGTAATAGTTGGACATTGGGATATGAGTTTAGCTTGAGTGACGATTCATCCGTTTCTGGTTTAGGTTTTTTTGACATAGATGGTGTTTACGGTGCCACAACTGTAGGCTTGTGGACAAGCAGTGGTACCTTACTTGGAACTGTCAATACTAGTGACAATACAACTACCGAAATATCAACAGATAATGGCCTTTGGAGTTGGGTGTTTATGGATTTTAATTTACTTCTGGGGGCTGGTGATTATATTGTTGGTTCTTGGGGAGTAAGTGGTATGGATTATATCTTCACAAATAACGGCTCTGTAATTGAAAATGTCTTAGAATTTACTGACGACAGATACAGCGATACGGGTTCGAACTTTGCATTTCCAAATACTGTAGATGGTGGTGGAGAAATTGGCTATATGGGGGCGAATATAATGTTTGATGATAGTACATCTGTACCAGAACCTTCAACCCTTGCCATATTTGCATTAGGTATTATGGGTTTAGCTGCTCGTAGATTCAAAAAACAGTAATCTAATCTGTTTCATACATAAATAACACATAAAGCATCAATGATACTGATGCTTTTTTCTTGCCTGAAATTTACCGAACATAGGCTATTCTACTACTACGCACTTGCCTAATGAGAAGTTAAATAGTCAAAAATATATAACGTTAGCTATCGTATCAGAGAAGACCTTTTTGATGCTGATCTAGAGTATTAGAAAAGGTCCGCTATGTGGCATTTCGTGACGTAATAATCATATTTCATATAAAGGATTAAACTTAATTACATCTTCTAAATGCGTATTGCTAAAGTGTGAGTATTTCATCGTATCGTTGATACTTGCATGACCTAAAGTTTGTTGTAAAACTAAAATGTTACCGCCATTCATCATAAAATGACTAGCAAATGTATGTCTTAATACATGAGTTGATTGGCCTTTAGGGAGTCGAACACCAGTTCTAGCAATTGCTTTTCTGAATGAGCCTATGCAGCTGGTAAATAATTTACCTTTTACCATTGGGATTTCATCGGCAAGTTTCTGCGATATAGGAATGGTTCTATTCTTCCCACCTTTTGTATTGGTGAATGTTATGCGGTTATTGGAAATATGTTTGTCCGTTGGGCTCTCAGCTTCACTCCATCTAGCACCTGTTGAAAGTGCTATTTTTGCTACATAGTATGTGCTTTTGTTTCTGGATTTTTTAAGCTCTTCCAATAGCATTGGTATTTCAGATAGTTCTAGAAAGCCCATTTCAGGCTGTTTGTATTTTAGTGATCATATAATCTGTGGGGAGGTGGAACTAATGTCGTAAGCCCACTGATTATGTGGTTCGTTAAACAACTTCATTTTTAATATAGTGTAGCGGAAACCTCTTTGTTCTCACGTTAGGAAATTAGCTTACGATGCTGAGGAAGCTTATAAACGTTAAGGGCTTATCATATTCAAGGCCGCACTCAATTACATTGAGCCATTAACATCACCCAAGAGCAAAAAATCTGCATTATCAATCGAAATAGTCGCCCTGAAAAACTTGTCATTAAAATATCTTTTATCTAGTATCTTATGTTTGTTGTTATGTTTGTTGTTATGTTTGTTGTTATGTATTTGACTGATAATTAATTTTAAGATAATGTGTCTTTCGTGTTGCAATAATGTAAATCATTGTTTTGGTTTGTTTTTTGTAGCGCTTCTAATATAACTTTGGTTAGCTTAATTTTGCTGATATAGGTTAACCATTTTATTTCATCAGCTTTAAAAGGAATTGAACAATGAATAAAAAAATAAAATTAACAATTTTGACTGCAATCACCTTATTTTCATCAATTAGCTTTGCACTAAGCAATCAACCATATGCAGTTGATAGAGTCTATTATTCAGATTCATCAAAGTCAGTTACTGTTGGTTTAAGTCATATTCCATGCCCTACATATCACGGAGTTGGGGAGCAACTTGATGGTCAAAAAACAAATCATTATACAGAAATTCAAGTAGCTCGTTGTGACGGCGGACCAGCTGCAGGTAGAGGTAGGTATTAAATATAATTTTATGCTTAATGCCATGCATATAATTATTACAGCTTGAACTAAGGCCATCTATCTGCTGGCTTTTTTGTACCCCGTATAGTATTCCGGGGTATAACTCCTACCATTTTGCAGAATTTCAGTGTTTATTTGATTTTTTTAGTTTTTAACGATGACTGCTGATGAATTAGACCGCATTAATATCCTTTCTGAAAAAGCCCTCACATTAACCGCTTTTAGATCTGAATTTGATGTGTTTTATCTACTTCTTTAAAAATGAAAAATCTAATCAATTTGATTAATACTTTGCGTAATTAACCAACGATTGTTTATCCTCAATTAACTTTTGTTTTTATAGTTCCTTTAAAAAACCCTTAGGTATTAAGTACTTAGCTTATGTGTTAAAAAATGGAAAAGGAAAACGTTTGTATATCAAATGCGGAAGTTTTCTATCTACTAATACTGTTAGGCAATTAAGGACTCTCATCGAGCAAGTAGAGATATTAAATAAAGAGGTTGATGAGTGTGTCAAAAACATTAGCAGTCAGCATCAACAAGTAAAATACTATTTTCAATCATATATGATCGCAATTGTTGGTCTTTTTAGCTTAGCTGGTTTTTTTTCTAAAGACTTAATATCTATTAGTGAAATGTTTATCGGTATTATGTATTCAGTTTGCGTATTTTTTCTTGGTTGGATTTTTCTCTCTATAATTTCTCATAAAGTGGCGATGCTTATCCTTGTTTATAAGCATATGGCAATAATAAGGCGTACTCGCCTTAGAAAGCTTAATTGTAATGAGACTACCAAATCTTATGTACTCCCTACTGATCCAACACATATTAGAATGCCAGGGCTATTGAAATTTTTACCTTACCTTTTATTTATATTTAATTTTGCAATGCTTTGTGGAACAATATCATATTACTTGTCATATCATCTGATGTTCCATCAAGTTACTTCAGTAGTTTGTTTTATTGCCGTATTGTTTGGTTCGTTTTATCCTATTGCATGTGTTTCATATCGTAAACATACAGATTGTGCTAAAAGAGCTAACTCTTTAGAATCATTCCATAGAATCGAGATCCTATGGAATAAAGCGAGTAAAAAAGTTAAAAAAATATCTTCTTTTCATAAAAAAATATTTATTTTTATTGGTTTCATTCTTTCGATTACTGGTGTTTACGTATCATCACTGAACTTAACTGAAACATATCAGTACATAAGTGCTGTAGTAAGTATCATCGGTGTATCTACTTATGGGTACTTAAGGTATCTAGCAGAAAAATATAAAATAGACTTTACAGTTAAGAAGTTAAAAATTGCCTAACAAGCAATTAAACAAGCAATTAAACAAGCAATTAAACAAGCAATTAAACAAGCAATTAAACAAGGACTAAAAACAGCGGGTTGTTCGCTTCGTTCCATTTTAACCCACTATTTTAGCCTGTTAATATGGGGGGGGTATCCCCGCATAGTAATACGGGGGTAAAGTATTTTCTTCCATACCTGATAGTCATATATAAAGGTTGATATCTTTAGCCCTTTAATCCTGTGTAGTATTACGGGGTAACTGAATACTGGTGTAAATTTAGTTACTATTATAAAAATATCGTTAAGGTAGCTCTAAAAGTACTTCTCATAGTAAATATCAGACATACAAAAACCGTAATTAAGCGGTTTTTATCATAAATGGTGGACTATATATGGCTAAATCAGAAAGTTGCTATCTGTAACTAATTGATTAAAGGTCTTTATTTGGTGGGGCGGACGACCCAATTAAAACAATCACTTGCAAGTTAATCAAAGGGGTAGTGTTAGGTGTCATTAGGGGGAGTTACTACTTTTTAAGACCTAACTTAAGGATACACATAAATTTGAATAAAATATAATTGTTATTATTATGTTAATGGGTTAATGTTTTCCTATATTCAACATTTAGGGATAAATATGGAAATTAGAACTGGAGCCTCAAATATTGCCACACGGCAGGAGTTTAAAACTGATAACCCCAAAGTAAATAATGCAGAACTTAAGGGGGCTTTAGAAAAAGGTTTTAATCACCCAGTTACATCAGCCAACGCTGAGTCATATATTCTTAATATATCTGATGAAGCTAAAGCTCTAAATATTGAAAGTGGTGAAGCGACACAGGAACCTACTAGCTTTGATCCCGGAGGAGGTCATCCAACGAGACCAAAGAAAAAAACAGAATGATTAACTTAGAGCTAGCGCACTTTATTGCAAAGTTTTATGTGATTTTATTTTTTATTTGTTTTTTGGTTAGTTTTAGTAATAAAGGATTTAATAAGTCTAATTTAATTATTGTCTCTTTCGCTCTAATACATTCTATATTAGGGCAATCTAGTAAGGTGGCTTTTGATTTTTATACTTATTATTTAGGCTGTGCATGTTTTTGTATATTCGTAATAGCTTCTTCTATGCTTACGCACATTTATTTACGGATAAAACATGAAGTGGTAACGGTGATAATTTATAGTTTATACATTTTTATATGTATAAGTTACTTAATTATTCATAGGGTTAGGGTCATTATTTATGATACTGATGAACCTATTTTGTGGTTAATAAATTCACAATCTGTTTTTACATTAAGCTTATACTTTATAAGTATTTGCCTCTTATTATATGGATGTAATATTCAATGGAAATCGCAATTTGGACGTTTGTCGTCTTTGTTTTAGTTGCTCTATTTAAGACTTTAAAATATGAAAAGAACATAGCTGTTTATAATGAAAGACAGCTATTGATGCGTTATTTAGAAATAAAGAATATTAATCCAGATTACCGAATTTCATATTTAAGTGATTGGGAAAAACATGTGATTGCCGTTTTAGAGGAAAGAGCTAATAGTAAAGCCAGTCGAGTTATAAATTTAAAGTCTTTTAATAATATCAAATAGCTCTTTTCTTAAAATCTTGTGTGTCAATCTCGAAATTATCAATTATCAATTATCAATTATCTCATTGGTGATCATATTTCCCCGGATTTATACTTTTTACGTTTATTGATAGTGCAGAAAATATTAGGTTTGGCGGGCAACTATTAGATATTTTATATCAAGTCCCATTTCAAGCATTTTACTATGGCGGTATCATTGCTTTAATATGTATTGTCATAATTAAATTTTTTAAAAGCAGTTGGGTGCAAAGTGTACCTAACAAGCAAATCAACAAGGACTAAAAACAGCGGGCTGTTCGCTTCGCTCCATTTTAGCCCACTATTTTTAGCCTGTTATTTGGGCGTTATGTGTTTAAGGAGGCTGGGTGAATAAACATCGGGATTGCAGTAATAGGCTAACATATGACTTTGATCAGGTAGCCTCAAATGATTATCATAAAGTCACTCAATCTGTTGTTAAAGAATTCAATTTAATTTCCCATTCAGGGCTAACTCAAGGTCTTGACGAAACATTCCAAGACTTTATCTTAAACCAATCAATTATTGGTTTGGAGTGGGATATTTGGTCTGGCTATATAGTTAATGCAAAAAATAATGAGGCTGAGATACTAGTAAAAAAAATTGCTAATTACATCAGTGCTATAAACACATAAGCTGTTCAAGTGGGACAAATTACAGATAATTGGACTCCCTCACTCCCTAAAGAGTGAGGTAATATAAAAGTTACCACACCAATATATTATAAAGAGTCCTGATATGTATCGTACCAAAGTAGGCGTTGATTTAGCAAAAGAAGTTAT
>Ga0209396_1001563_pt1 | contig 25190 bp, 25 predicted proteins | sample GOMGulsemesocosm_6_FD_184638 | JGI IMG/M metagenome (GOLD analysis project Ga0209396, IMG submission 184638) | Methane-oxidizing microbial communities from mesocosms in the Gulf of Mexico - GOM8C Gulf of Mexico (SPAdes) (version 2) | ecosystem: Environmental > Aquatic > Marine > Cold seeps... | reverse complement strand
CGTGTTTACCGCCCTTTTCAAAATGCGGTTCTAGATCTTCAATAAACTTTTTCAAGCCCATGACTAACCTTCCTTTTCAATTGTGGTTAGGCAATCACGAAGAAACATCCCGTAATCTGTTTTGCCGGGGCAAACAAATGTACAAAGCGCTAAATCTTCTTCATCAAGCTCTAAGGCACCAAGTTGTTGTGCACCGTCGGTATCGCCAACAGCTAAATCACGTAACAACATAGTAGGTAAAATATCTAAAGGCATCACTCGTTCGAAGTTACCAATTGGCACCATGTCACGAGCACTACCGTTAGTTGTTGTGCTCATGTTGAATAATTTCTTCGGAAAGAAATGAGACATATAGGCACGAGTAACAGAGAATTTATTTGGACCTGGGTACATGTAACCTAAGAATTCTTTTTCACGACCTTCTGGTAATAAAGAAACTTGCACATGATAACGCCCCAAATATGCATGAACGCCTTGAGCGTTAGCACCTAAGAGTACCGAGCCAGAAATCACTCGCACTTCACCATCAGCAACTTCACCTGCCGTTAATTCAGCGGTATTAGCACCAATAATGGTATTCACTAAACGTGGAGTTTTAGCTGAAGGACCCGCTAAAGCAATAACACGAGAGCTATTTAATTCACCCGTCGTAAACAAAGTGCCTACAGCGATAACATCTTGATAACCAATATGCCAAACAAAACGTTCTGCGCTAGCAGGTTTTAAGAAATGCATATGAGTGCCAACAAGACCTGCTGGATGTTTACCAGCAAATTCAGTGACTGTTTCATTGCCGTTTACTGGAATGTCAGCGTTTGGTGCTTTATTAACAAACACTTCACCGTCAGTAAGACGAGAAAGAATAGTTAAACCTTGTTTAAAGGCTTCACTTTGTTGGTTAATAACCACTTCTGGATTAGCAGCAAGCGGATTGGTATCCATTGCACTAACAAAAATGGCAATAGCCGATGCATCTATAGCAGGAACTTTGCTAAATGGACGAGTTCTTAAAGCTGTCCATAATCCTGAATTAACAAGATTAGCTACTACATCATCACGCGATAACGTAGAAAGCTGCTCTGAAGGGTAACTGGTAAAGGTTTCTTGCTCATCACCGTCAATTTCAATGACAACTGATTGCAGAACACGTTTTTCACCACGGTTGATTTGAGTAACAACACCTGAAGCTTGAGCTGTGAATTTAACGCCAGGATTCTTTTTATCTTCAAAAAGAACTTGACCTTTTTTGACACGATCTTCCACTTTTACAAACATGGTTGGTCGCATACCCACAAACTCTTCACCTAATGTTGCAACGGTTTTGATGGCATTGCCATCATGGATTACCTGCTGGGGAGTACCAACGACAGGAACGTCCAGACCTTTTTTTATTGTAATCATAAACACTTGCACTACTTTTGATGGGAGTATCAAAATCAATTTTTTATTTATCTAGGCGATGTTAAAGATATCAAACATCTTTTAGCTAAAGTAAATCGTCGATTTCAGTGTATTTTAGTAGAAAGCTTAATTATTAAACACATTGATAATATTTAAGATCCACTGGCTCTAAGTTAAAAATTTCTGGCGCGATTTTAGCAAAATCTCAACCTAAGTACCATCGGCTAATGACACTTTTAGTCATAATCGAATTAACTATAGTTACATTTTAGTTACATTTTGGTAAATCTCGAAAAAATAATGACTTTTTTTGAAGATTTAGTGGCACAGCTATTGAGTCCATGAGTTGTGTTCATACACGAAATTATGCTCCTGCAATTTCGATATACCGTACATCCTGTACATAAAAACCGACGTTAACGTCGGTTTTTGATTTTTAAACTTTTGGTCATTTTACAATAAATGAGTAATTTCCGTTTCAGGGCTGATGTCTGCATCATAATCAACACCTTCAATACCAAAACCAAATAATTTCAAAAACTCTTGATGGTAACCAACATAATCTGTCATCTCATCAATGGTATCGGTATCAACGGTATTCCAAATGTCGGTAACTCGTTGCTGAACACTGTCTTCTAATTCTTTGTAATTTTGACGGTAACGATTTTCATCGTCTAATCGTGGGCTTTCACTGTAAATATTTTCAATGAATAAGCTTTGAATTTGTTCAATACAGCCTTGATAAGTTCCGTCAGCTTTCATTACTTTAAACATCGCAGAAATATATAATGGCATGATTGGAATAGCAGAGCTTGCTTGTGTTACCACGGCATTAAGTGAAGTCACATGGGCTTCACCATTAAGATCTGCAACAGCACTGTTAATGGCCGTTGCTGCTCTGTCTAAATCTTCTTTCGCCTTACCAATTGTCGCTTTTCCGTATATTGGCCAAGTTAATTCTTTACCAATGTAGGTATAAGCAACCGTTTTAAAGTTATTTGACAATACACCGGCTTTGTTAAGTGCGTTGATCCATAATTCCCAGTCAGCGCCGCCCATTACATCAATAGTACCTTGAATTTCCTCTTCATTGGCCGCTTCGACAGAAACCGAATCAATAATACGTTTTGAAGTATTTAAATTTTTAGTGGTAACACTCTGACCGATAGGCTTTAACGTTGAAGAATAAACTTCACCGGTATCAGGATCGGTGCGACGAGGTGACGCTAAGCTATATACAACTAGGTCTATTTCACCTAAATCCGCTTTAATAGCTTCAATCGCTTTTGCTTTAATGTCATGTGAAAAGGCATCGCCATTGATATTTTTCGAATAAAGTCCAGCTTCATCTGCAGCTTTTTGAAAAGCAGCGGTATTATACCAACCCGCACTGCCTGTTTTTCTTTCCGTAGGTGGTTTCTCAAAGAAGATCCCTAAGGTTTTAGCATTATTACCAAACGCAGCAGTGATACGTGAAGCTAAGCCGTAACCTGTAGAAGAGCCAATCACCAAAACATTTTTTGGTTTAGCATCCGCTTGAGTTTGTGCTTTTACATAAGCAATTTGTTCATTTACGTGCGCTTCACAGCCAGCTGGATGTGCATTAGTACAAATAAAACCACGAATTTTAGGTTTGATGACCATTGGTGAGCCTTTTAAAATAATTATCTTCAAAAAATTGCTGCATAGTTTACTCTTCTAAAAAAAATAAGAGGTACGAGCAGTTAAATAAAATAGGCTATTAAAAGGAAAAACTCTTCAATAGCCTTGTATTTCAGTGGATATTATCTGTTTTGATAATATTCTTTAAGGGTTAAATCGTTATATTCACGCATTGATTGTAAAAAGTCAGCGTACGATGCCCATATTTTAGCGAAGTTTTCATCATTAGCCGCTTGTTCAGTTAAGACCTCATGGGTATAACCTTTCAATGCTTGCATTACTTCAGGTGGAAATTGACGTAACTTAACTTGATGTTTATTGATTAAAGTTTTTAATGCATTGTTATTACGCGCATTATATTCATCTAACATGTCTTCATTAACCGCGCGCGCCGCTACTTCAACAATTTTTTGTAGGTCTTTAGGTAATGCATTTAACGCTTTTTCATTCACTAAAAACTCCAGACTTGTCCCGGTTTCATGCCAGACGGACGAGTAATAATATTCTGCGGCTTGATAAAAACCAAACGCTAAATCGTTGTATGGTCCCACCCATTCAGAGGCATCTATCGCACCACTTTGTAATGATGAAAATATCTCACCACCTGTTAAAGTTACAGGAATTCCGCCAGCTCGCTTTAATACTTCTCCACCTAAACCGGGGATACGCATTTTTAATCCTTTTAAGTCTTCAACTGAATTGATTTCTTTTTTAAACCAACCTGCAAATTGCGCACCTGAGTTACCACCTGCCATTGGCACGACACCAAAAGGTTTATATAGCTCTTGCCACAATTGTAAACCGCCACCATAGTGCAGCCATGCGTTGAATTCTGTTGCTGTCATACCAAAGGGAATAGCACTAAATATAGGTGCCGCTGGCATTTTACCTTTCCAATAATAGGCGCCACTATGCCCCATTTGCGCAGTGCCTTGAGAGACTGTATCAAAGACTTCAAAACCTGGTACTAATTCACCAGCACCATAAACTTTAATGACTAAACGACCGGCACTCATTTCTTCAACGTATTTAGCGAACTTTTCTGGTCCTAAACCTAAACCGGGAAAGTTTTTTGGCCAAGAGGTCACTAACTTCCATTGGTATGTTTTAGTTGGCTCAGCTTGTGTTGATGATTGTATTTGTTTATCGCCACAGCCACTCATCAAAGTTGCTGAGCAGATAAGTAAAATAAAGCATTTTAATATTGATGTTTTCATTTAATTTTCCGTCGCTAATTTTTAATATTTTTATTTATCACTTAACGTAATTTAGCGTAATAATTAACCATAAATCATATCGGGTAACCACGTAACCAGTATTGGCCATTGAGCCAGCGCCAATAATAACAGTATTTGTATGATTATAAAGGGGATGACTCCCTTATATATCGAAGCAGTTTTTACTGACTTGTCGGCAACGCCACGCAAGTAGAATAAAGCAAAACCAAAAGGTGGTGTTAAAAAGGAGGTTTGTAAATTGATGGCGATCATAATACCTAACCAAATAGGATCTAAGCCCATTGCTAATAATATAGGAGCGACAATAGGCACAACTACAAATGTGATCTCTATAAAGTCGAGAATGAACCCTAATAAAAAAATCACCAACATAACAATAAGAGTGGCACCAACAACTCCACCGGGCATACCCTCAAAAAATCCTTGTACTAATTCTTCACCACCAAAGCCACGAAAAACTAATGAGAATAAGCTTGCACCTATTAAAATGAGAAAAACCATTGAGGTAATTTTTGTCGTGGTATGCATCACGGCACGAAGGTTTTCGCGATTAAGTTGTCTTTGTACTAAGGCTAGTAATGTCGCCCCCATCGCCCCAACTCCAGCGGCTTCTGTAGGAGTAGCAAAACCAAATAAAATAGAGCCTAAAACGGCAAACATTAATGCTAAAGGTGGCAGTAATGCGGTGACTATCAAAGACCACTTTGAGCCGCCTTGTTGAATTTCTTCAATGTCTTCTGCTGTTAAACTTGGGACTTCATTGGGCTTTAACCAAGCATAAAACACACAGTAACCAATATATAAGGCAACTAAAATCAAACCTGGTATCACAGCCCCGGCAAATAAGTCACCAACCGAAACCGTTTCAGGACTAAATATCCCCATCTGTAATTGAGCTTTTTGGTATGCACTCGATAAAACATCACCAAGTAGTACTAAAGCAATAGAGGGAGGAATAATCTGTCCTAATGTGCCTGTCGCACAAATAATACCGGTGGAAAACTGTGGGTTGTATCCACGTTTAAGCATTGTTGGTAGCGATAATAGCCCCATAGTGACTACGGTTGCCCCAACGATTCCAGTACTCGCGGCTAATAACATGCCGACTAAAGTCACTGAAATGCCTAAACCGCCATTAAAACGGCCAAATAAAACTGACATCGCATTCAGTAAGTTTTCAGCGATTTTGGAGCGCTCTAACATTGCTCCCATAAAAACAAACAAGGGCACGGCTAATAACGTTTGATTATTAATAACCCCATAGATACGACTTGGTAACGCCGATAAGAATGATGAATCAAATACACCAAAAAAACTTCCTGCTCCAGCAAACATTAGTGCTGTACCCGCTAATGAAAGTGCAACGGGATACCCTAACAACAACACCAAACAAACGACAAAAAACATCAATAGCGCTAAATATTCCACTAACTTCTTCCTACTTTATTACTTGTATTAGCTGTATTAGCTTTTTTAATAATTAATAAACACCTAGCAATTTCAGCGACGCCTTGGAGGAGTAAAGTCACAGCCAATATCAGAATTAACGACTTATTAAGGTAAACTAAAGGTAAACCGCCAGCTTCACTGGATTTTTCCATGATTGACCAAGACACTGCGACATAATCAAAGCTGATGATAAAAAGTGTGATGCAAACCGGTAATAATAAAAACACACTGCCAAATAAATTCACCAACGCTTGTTGCTTTTCGGTGAAACGTTGATAAAAAATATCTACCCTGACATGACCATCCGCCTTAAGTGTATAAGCAGCACCTAACATAAATACCATGCCATGGAAGTATAAAACAGATTCCTGCATGGCTACCCAACCTAAGTTGAAGCCATATCGTAAGACCACAATGGAAAAGCTTAATATCACCATAACAAAAGTCAGCCAAGCAATAATATTGCCGGTAATGTCAGTGATTTTATCGATGAGTGAAATGGTCTTATTCAGCCATTTTGAAGACATGGTATTTTCCATTTAACGTTACTTTTATTATTTGGATCAAACAAATAACAGAAATTTTACCGAATTGGAATTTTTGTTATCTAAAAAATAATCCTATTGTTTCAGACGAATCTAATACTGTTGGAAGTTATTTTTTACTTCCGCCTAAACATTTAGGAGATAAAGGTGTATTCGCTTCATAATAATCATGCCACTCTTTTTCAGTATAAGTGTGTAAAGCAAGGGCATGAATATGCTCAGACAATTCGATAGCTAAAATTGCATTAACGGCACGATGACGTTTAATTAATCGCTCACCTTCAAAACTATTAGTAACGATGATCACTTTGAAATGGGATTCGCTACCTGGAGCAACATTGTGCTGGTGACTTTCATTGATGACATCTAAATGTAAAGGAGAGAATGCGGACAATAATTTTTCTTCTATGACAGTTTCTATAGTCATATAGTATTTCCAAATGAATAATTTTAGTTTCTCTATCTTACCTCAATTCAGAGTAAATCACTGCTTAAATTAGTATGATTCTTGTTGATTAATTTTTCTAAAGGTTAGATTAATCCGCATCAATTTCTCAATCCGCGTTTTAGGTAAGCTATGCTGCCAATATTGCTGAGTTTCTCCTGACATCACCAATAGGCTACCTGATTGTAAGGGTAATTTAATTTTTTCATCATTATATTTATGTTTCAAATGAAAGTGGCGTTCTGCGCCAAATGACAACGACGCAATAGTTGGGTTAAGTCCCAATTCAGCCTCATCATCACTGTGCCAGCCAACCGAATCACGCTGATCACGATAACAATTAGCCAATACTGCATTAAAATCATGCTGGCAAAAGTCACTGACTTTTTGTTTTAATTGCAAGAGTATGGGGGTCCATGGCTTAGCTATCAGCGTAAGTTGGGAATAGGTATACGCTAGCTGGTCATCACCATACCAAGCCTGTAAACGAGGGATATCTACCCTTTTACCAAACATCTTCAACTGATCTTGTCGCCACTCAAGCTGGTTAAATAAAGTTTTAGCTAAGTTTTTACTTGCCACAAAATCAATAAAATTAGGGTAATAATCAATCGTAGCGTTAGGTAATGAAATTTTAATGGCAAACTCAGTAAAATACTCTAGTGACTGAAGACGAATTTTGGCACAATAGTCACCTGTCAGCTAGCGATATCAATGAAACTTACCCGTTATGATCAGCCCATTTATTATTAATGATAAAAATCTTTTTCTCGATCGTTTTCCAGTAGTACAAGTTAACCGTAGCTTACAAGCATGGGATGCAAGTGATGAATACCTTGTTAATTATATTGAGCAACAACAATTAATTAACTCAGATACAAAACTATTGATAATGAATGATGATTTTGGCGCCATTAGCGTTAATTTCCTGCAACAGCAAGTTATCACAGTTTCTGATTCTTTCATCAGTGAGCAGGGTTTAAAGCATAATATTGAACAAAATAATTTGTCTGCCGAGCGTTTATCACCATTGTCGAGCTTGGCTGAACTACCTGATGATATTGATGTTATCCTTTATAAGATCCCTAAAAATAAAAATTTATTAGCTGAACAACTTATCGAGATTAAGAATAGCATCAGTAGCAAAGCTATATTTATAGCTGCCGATAAAGCAAAAAACATTCAAACATCAACTTTGAAGTTATTTGAAAAATATCTGGGCACAACAAAAACTTCATTAGCGGTTAAAAAATCACGGTTAGTTTTTTGCCAACTTGACAGTAAACAAGCTTTTTCAAATCCACAAATTAAAAGCTGGCCGTTGGAGAACACCCCCTTTAGTATCACCAACCGAGCGAATGTTTTTGCCCGTGAGAAACTCGATATCGGCGCAAGATTATTTATAAAACACTTGCCTGAGTTGACTAATGATAAAAGCGTTATCGATTTAGGTTGTGGTAATGGAGTTATCGGCTTGTCATTATTAAAGCAGTCTCCGTTAACCCGTATCAGCTTTATAGATGAATCCTACATGGCGGTTCAGTCAGCTCAAGATAATGTCCATAACAATATTATTGATGCCGAAAAAAATTGCCAATTTATCGTTAATGACTGTTTAACTGATGTTGAAGCCGCAGGAACTGATGTGATCTTATGTAACCCCCCGTTTCATCAACAAAACGCTACGACAGATCATATCGCCTGGCAAATGTTTAAAGACAGTTACCGCGCCCTTAAAAAAGGCGGGGAGTTACGTATTGTTGGTAATAGACAGCTAGGCTACCATATCAAACTTAAACGTATTTTTGGCAATGAAAGATTGATTGCTAGTAATGATAAGTTTGTCATTTTATCCGCAATTAAACGCTAATTAATTAACTAAACTCAAAGGCCCATAATGTTACGCTTTAATAGACGATTCATGTACCCAAGTTGTATGTTACTTATCATATTACTTACCGGTTGTGCTAATAGCAGCAAAACCATGGTTATTTCTCCACAAGTCAACTCGATAACAACAAACAATCTTACTGGCAAAGTAGCACAGTTAGATGTGACTGATTTGCGAAATAGCATTCACATCATCACAGTATTTAAGGACGACCAAGCCGCACAACTAATTTCCAGCTCAAGTAATATCAAACAGATTGTGCTTTCTTCACTGACAAAGTCGCTCGCATCTAATGGCTTAACGTTTGGTGTTAATGCGATAAATAATTTTACTGTAATCATCAATACAGCTCAGATTAGTGTTCAGCAATCAATGCTAAACTATCAAGCAAAAAGCGAAATAACGCTAACGGCAAAAATACAATCATCTGAACAGACTTTAACTAAAACCTATAACAGCACAACGGTGAGTGAAGGAGCATTAAATGCTGATATCGCGGTATTGGAGCGAGACTTCAATCAACAATTAAGTGCGGTATTATTACAAATAGTTGATGATAAAGAGATTCATCAGTTTATTGAATAATCCTAGTTATGGATAAATAAGGAACACATATGAGATCAGCAACGATACTATTTAGCCTATTATTTTCTTTTACCTGTATTGCCGAAAATGTCGTGATAGACCCAGACAATTTATACCCTCAGGTGAAACTTGAGACCTCTATGGGGGTGATTATTGTTGAGCTTGATCGTGTTAAAGCGCCAATCACTGTTGATAACTTTCTTAACTATGTGGTGACGGGTGAATATAACAATACAATTTTTCATCGTGTTATTGAAGACTTTATCGTTCAGGGTGGTGGCTATGACACTGAGTTTACTGCAAAAAAACTAAACGATAACATTGTTAATGAGTCGGGTAACGGTTTGAAAAATGAGCTTGGCAGCATTGCTATGGCAAAAGAAAACAAACCACATACCGCTAATCGTCAGTTCTTTTTTAATGTCGGTGATAATACTAATTTAGACCCCGGAAGAAGTTGGGGTTACGCCGTTTTTGGTATGATTATCGAAGGCGAAGAAGTGATCGAAGCAATGGCAAAGGTGAAAACCGACTACAGTGATGCAATGGCTTGGGAAGATGTGCCTATTGCCCCCATCACCTTAATTAAAGCTACACTACTAACTGAAGCTCCCTAGTTTTACTTTTTATCGACTAACCCGGACAGACTAAATACCAATCAGACATAGATCAAATAGTGATCAATTGTGTTCAAACTTAGTGTAAACGACAAATAACTCGCATTAGTTTTTGACATCTATTCATTTATCTACGATAAATAAGGTAGTAAACAAGAAAAATGTTCATCGAAGAACTTAATTTTATAAGGGATTTTCTTGTTACTTTTTCTTGTTTTTGAGGTTCAAAATGATAATAGAGCAGTTTATCAATGATAAAATACAGCAAGCTAGCGCTTATATTCAAGCAGTTATAGGGCAAAAACTCCATTACACAGAGTTAGACCAATTTGTAAGTGACACTATGGCAGAGTGGACCTTATTACATGTCAGTGATGAAACACCCGGCAGTGCTAAAGAACGTGTTTTTTGGCATGTGATGCATGAAGTGAGTTTACATGGCAGTGTATCGCTACTCTCTAACCTATATTTTCGCAGTGAGATTAGTAGCTGCCTTGAATTTTTTAAAGGTATTGGCAGTTATCCTATCGATTGTGTTGGCTGGCGCCCTTTGCCTTAATTGTCCTAATAATGCATTCCTTTCATTAAATTAGCTTTTTTACCTTTACGCACTCTGCTAGTCTGCATAGCAATTATAAAACAATGAACACATTGCATGTCATCTCCCCATACCATCAAAGAAACACTGCTTTATTTTAAAGACAAACGCTTATTAACTATTTTCTGTTTCGGAATTGCCAGTGGCTTTCCTTGGGTGATGATCGGTTCGGCCATGACAGGTTGGCTTAAAGATGAAGGATTAAGTCGTTCAAGCATTGGTTTATTTGGTCTTATTTTTGTTGCTTACAGCATTAACTTTCTCTGGTCACCGCTAGCTGACCGGATAAAAATCCCGCTGCTTACCGCCAAAATGGGTATGCGCCGTAGCTGGATTATAGTTACTCAAGCGATCATTGTTTATGCAGCTTTCCAACTAAGTTACCTTGATGCTTCCAGTCAATTACATTTAATGGCGATGTTTGGTCTGGTTGTAGCATTAGCAGGTGCGACCCAAGATATTGCCATTGATGCGTACCGTATAGACTCCTTAGCAGGCAAAGACAATAATATTATGGCTGCTGGCTCTGCAATGGCGACCGCAGGTTGGTGGACTGGCTATGCAGGACTCGGTAGCATCCCTTTTATCATGGTCAGTCAACCTAATTGGCAATGGTCTGAAGTTTTTCTGGTACTTTCTGCCATAATGTCGATATTGATGATCACTGCAATGGTGGTTAGTGAACCCCAAAGTAATCGAGAAGAGATCTTAAATAAAATTGAAGCTGATTATTTGAAGGTTTTACCGCAATTTGGCGGAAAGTCATTATCAATATTATTCATTTTACCGCTAATTGTTACATGCATTCTTTATGCAAATTTTGGTTACCCTGCCTGGCCAGAACGCTTTATCGCTGCTCAATATCAATTTACTTTTATAACCTTTTTAGTGGTTGGTTTATTATTCCTATTTAGCCAACAGCTTTCTAAGTTAAATAAGGTTATTAACAAACAAGGAGTAATTTTACAGAAAATACCAGTGACTGCGTCACATCGTTTAACCGCATGGCTATTAACGACACTGGTTGCTCCTATTCAAGAGTTTTTTGATCGTAATGGTACTAAGCTAGCAGTTTCGATTTTACTGTTTATTTTTCTTTTTAAATTGGGTGAAGCTTATTTAGGCAGAATGTCGATTGTTTTTTATCGCGAAGTCGGCTTTTCCAACGAAGACATCGCTTACTATTCAAAAATGATCAATTGGGCTACCACCATTGTATTCTCATTAATTGGTAGTGTTTTTACTATTCGTTACGGGATTTTAAAAGGTTTATTTATTGGCGGCATTGCCATGGCTGCAAGTAATTTGCTCTTTTCAGCGATTGCCTTAGTGGGTCCTAATAAATTATTGTTTGCTTTTACGGTGTTTGTTGATGGTTTCACTTCTGCTTGGGGCTCTGTCGCTTTTGTTGCCTTATTATCTGTACTTTGTAATAAAAGTTTTACCGCCAGTCAATACGCGTTAATGGCCTCATTAGGTACCTTCGGTCGAGTAATGCTAGGCTCATATTCAGGTATTATCGTTGATTGGTTAGACGGAAATTGGGCACTGTTTTTTGTCTTTACTTCCTTAATGGTGATCCCAAGTTTATTGTTTTTATATGCCATTAGAAAACCATTAACGGCACTAATAGAAAAACAAAACAGCAATTAAAGCAAATATGCTCTAATATACTGATATAAAGATTAAATAAAGTGTTTATTGATGATCAAACTATTCTTTTTATTACCCATTTTGATGTGCACCATTTGGTGGTGGTATTTAAATAATCGCGGTTATACCGTTAAAGAAGGTCTGCGTGGTTTTGTTTATATTGTGTCTTTTAATGCCATTATTATCGGCTTTTTTATTGTGATGTTATTTGTCACCCACTAAAGCGTTTTTCTCATCTACTTATAATACATATAAAAAAACCTTGTTAAATAACAAGGTTTTTTAGTATCAATCAAGCACTATTTATTTAGAAAATAGAGCGGAATGATGAACGACCACCGCGACGAGTTGAACGACGGTTTCTCATTCTGCTATGTAACTCACGACGTTTAGAGTCTAACCATTCTTCACGAGTGATTGTTGCATCACCGCTACGGCCTTCTTCACGTTCACGATACGCACAGAACTCTTCAAACGCTTCAATGTCATCTTTTAGTTCGTCTGCAACTAATTCGATCATAATAGCATCATCTAAAAAGCCTAATACTGGAATATGATCAGGTACTAAATCTTCAGGGTCGCTGAAATAAGCTAAGGCACTTAGTACATCACTACGCTCTTCTTCTGGAATTTTCCACTCGTTATCTTCAATCATCGCAACAAGTGTTTCTAATTTTTTAATACGCTCACTAACAAAAACAGGTACTTCAACGTTAATGTTTTGACTGAGGTTTTTAGCATTAGCTAAAATTTCAGTTTCGCTTAATTTTTCAGCTCCTGATTGAGCTTTTCTCATTACATCACGAAAGTGTTCAAGATCTGATTCTTTTAATTCAAAAGTAACTTCAAATGCCATTATAATTCTCCTAGGCTTGGCTTTTTTGGTGCTTACCGTTAAATCTAACAGAACATTGGCAATACAGCACGAAAGAAGCGCATATTTTTGTAAATTTGTTGTAAATTCGAAAGATTTTTACCATTTAGGACAAAAAACTCATATTATCATATCACTAACAGCCGAGAATTAATGATGGAAATGTCAAAATAATGGTCCCAAATCAAGAAAGTAGCTCATCGATTAACTCGACAGTTAGCGCTGATACGAAGACGTGTGAAAACTGTAAAACTCCCGTTGTAGGAATGTATTGTTCTCAATGTGGTCAATCCGTTGAATCGACACTCAAGTATTTTTGGACCGTAATATTACACTTGCTCGATGATGTTTTTAGTTTTGATTCTCGCGCTAGTAGAACCCTTACTCCTTTAATGTTTAAACCCGGTTTTCTCACTAATGAATATATCATTGGTCGACGTGTGCATTATGTACCCCCTCTTCGACTGTATTTATTTGTCAGTATACTTTTTTTCTTGTCATTGAATTTCTTTGCCATCGATGAAAATGGTGGCGTTTTAAACATTGGGAATACTCAAGATTCAGCGATAAAAATTTCCGAGCATATTACTTCTTTAGAAGCAGAAAAAAATACGGCTTCAACAGATCGCTTAACTCTTATAGAAAAAAGCATTGCTAAATTCGCAACTTATAAAAAAGACTTAACAGAACAAAAAAGTCTGTTGATCAAAGGCATGGCTAGCGAAGCGGTTGATTTAGAATTTGATAAAATCGAAGAACCAGATAACTTTTCTGAAAAAGATCAAAAGAGATTAAGCTCTCTCGTTGAACAACTCGCTAAGACTAAGCGTGGTGAAAAAACTGACTTCTCTCCACCAAAATTCACTATTGGAAATAATGAAGATGGTAGCTTTAGCTTAGATTTTTTATCCGATGAAAATAATAAGAAACTCGACAAGTTTAGCAAATTATTAACTAAAAAATCTGAAAAGGCCTTTACCGAAGATCCGACACCATTGATCAGAGAAGCGGTGGAAAAACTACCACAATTAATGTTTATTCTTTTGCCATTATTTGCTGCCCTACTCAAATTTATGTTTATTTTTTCCAAACGGCTATATTTGGAACATTTGACCGTCGCTTTACATAGTCATAGTTTTATCTTTCTTTGTATTTTATTGATTCAATTTATCGGTTTGTGCCAACCTTATTTAAACAGCAATTATCCTTTGCTTGGTAATGGTGCAGATTTTCTAGAAGTTGTTATCGCGCTTTGGATGCCGGTATATTTATTCATTATGCAAAAGCGTGTATATAAACAAGGGGTGTTTTTGACCACTATAAAATACTTCATAGTGGGCTCGCTTTATATGTTAATGATTGTATTTACTGGCGCTGTCGCTTTTATCTGGGGTCTAGCGAGTACTTAATGATAACGAGAAGCTACATAGCTTTTGTAAGTTCTTCAGCATATCACTACAGCGTAACGTTACTATTAATACCCGTTTTCTTAGTACAAGCTTTGTGGACTCGACTGACGATTATAAAGTTACCGGAACCAAGCGGTAAACGTTCTGGACATTGCGGTAATGGTGAGCAACTTAAGTTATTAATTATCGGTGATTCCGCCGCGGCTGGCGTCGGAGTAAACAAGCAAGTAGATGCACTTTCTGGGCAACTGTCATCAAAGCTTGCATTAAACTATGTTGTCGATTGGCGTTTGATTGCTCAAACAGGTTTTACCGCTGCAGATGCATTAGCAGGGCTAAATGTATTACCTAAACAAACTTTCGATGTGGTTTTATTGTCAGTTGGTGTCAATGATGTGACTCACTTGACCAGCAACAAGGCGTGGCTAAATAGTTTGTCAGCACTCTCTGAACTGTTAACTGATAAGTTTTCGGTAAATAAGATCATATTTTCTAGTATTCCACCGATGCACTTATTCTCTGGTTTGCCTCAACCACTGAGGTGGTGGTTAGGGAAAAGAGCCAAAAGACTCAATCAATTAATGGAATTAGCCGCCAATGATTCCCCCAACCGTTCGGTACTAACCGTAGATATCCCCTTTTCAGCGAAGTATCTAGCTCAAGATAACTTTCATCCTTCACAATATGCTTACCAACTATGGGCAGAGCAAGCAAAAAAAGCTATTTGTAAATCTGCAGAAGAAAGCCAGTAACAATTGCTTGTTACTGGCTTTTATTTTTATCTTAATAACGACTCTAGCTAGTTATTTATCATTAAGTGGACGCATATGTGGGAATAAAATCACGTCTTTAATCGTTGGTGAATCGGTAAATAACATCACTAAACGATCAATACCAATACCTTCACCCGCTGTAGGTGGTAAACCATACTCAAGCGCTTGAATATAATCCGCATCATAATGCATCGCTTCATCATCACCGGCATCTTTACCTGCCACTTGATTTTGGAAACGTGCTGCTTGGTCTTCAGCATCATTAAGCTCTGAGAAACCATTAGCAAGTTCACGACCGCCAACAAAAAATTCAAAACGGTCAGTAATAAATGGATTATCATCGTTACGACGCGCTAGTGGTGAAACTTCCCAAGGGTATTCAGTAATAAAGGTCGGTTGATCTAATAAATGCTCAGCCACTTCTTCAAAAATTTCACAAATGTACTTACCTGCACCCCAAACTTTTGACGCTTCAGTGGTTTTTACACCAACCTGTTTTGCCATCGCTTTAAGCGCATCAAAGTTTTCTTCCGGGTTACGAAGAATATTTTCATCTAAATCGTTACCATGTTTTAAAATGGCATCCACCATAGATAAGCGTGTAAAAGGCTGACCAAAATCATAGAACTTTTCTTCAACCACTTCACCATCAGAATTTTTCACGGTATTACGAATAACTGAACTGCCCATTACGTCTTCAGCAAGCGTACGTAACATCTCTTCAGTTAAATTCATTAAGTCATGATAATCAGCATAGGCCTGATAAAACTCAATCATGGTGAATTCTGGATTATGACGTGTTGATAACCCTTCGTTACGGAAGTTACGGTTAATTTCGAATACTTTTTCAAAACCACCAACCACTAAACGCTTTAAGTAAAGCTCAGGCGCAATGCGCATATACATTTGAATGTCTAAGGCGTTATGAAAAGTCTCAAACGGTTTTGCTGTCGCGCCACCAGGAATGGTTTGTAACATTGGCGTTTCAACTTCCATGAAATCACGATCAGTTAAAAACTTACGAATGCCATCAACAATCTTTGAGCGAATTTTAAAGGTATTGCGAGTATCTTCATTGATGATCAAATCAACATAACGTTGACGATATTTCGTTTCAACGTCAGATAAACCATGGAACTTCTCAGGTAATGGACGAAGTGACTTGGTCAGTAACTCGTATTTGTCCATATTAACGTATAAGTCGCCTTTGCCAGACATGTGCATGGTGCCAGTAACACCGATAATGTCACCAATATCTAAAGTGCCCCAGCGAGCTTTAATATCTTTTTGCACAGTTTTATGGGCATAAGCCTGAATACGGCCAGTCATATCTTGTAATACCAAGAAAGGACCACGTTTCGCCATAACACGACCAGCAATGCTGTACTCTGCAGTTTCAGCTTCAAGCGTTTCTTTATCTTTTTCACCGTGTGCAGCTTGTAAATCAGCTGCATAGTGTTTTCGGTCAAACTTATTTGGGTGGCCATTGGCCGGACAGTTTTCTCGAATTTGCGCTAATTTGCCACGACGTTCGGCAATCAATTTGTTTTCGTCTTGGTTTGCTTGGTCAGTCATTATGTTTTCTCGTTAACGTGCTTAATTTTTGATTGTCGAGCCATGTTGTGCGCGGGTCGACCTACATTTCATCTACGGTTAGTTGTCTTAACAGACCGTTTATAAACCAGATTTAAGGCTGGCTTCTAAAAATTTATTTAAATCGCCGTCTAATACCGCTTGGGTATTACGGTTTTCAACGCCAGTACGTAAATCTTTAATACGGCTATCGTCTAATACATAAGAACGTATTTGACTGCCCCAACCGATATCAGATTTACCATCTTCTAGTGCTTGTTTACCTTCGTTCTGTTTTTGCATTTCCATTTCATAAAGCTTGGCTTTTAATAGCTTCATCGCAGTAGCACGGTTTTTATGCTGCGAACGATCTGCCTGACAAGCAACAACCGCACCTGTTGGCTCATGTGTTATGCGAATAGCTGAGTCAGTTTTATTGACATGCTGACCACCCGCGCCCGAAGCACGGAATGTATCAATCCTTAAGTCAGCTGGATTAATATCAATTTCAATATTGTCGTCAATTTCAGGGTAAATAAACGCTGAAGCAAAAGACGTATGACGGCGACCACTGGAGTCAAAGGGTGATTTACGTACTAAACGATGCACACCGGTTTCAGTTCTTAACCAACCAAACGCATATTCACCGGTATATTTGATGGTACAGCCTTTGATCCCAGCAACATCACCATCGGTGACTTCTATCGCTTCAGTTTTATAGCCATTCGCTTCGCCCCAACGAAGATACATCCGCATCAACATTTCGGCCCAATCTTGTGCTTCAGTGCCGCCAGATCCTGATTGAATATCAAGATAGCAATTATTGGCGTCTTGCTCACCGGAGAACATCCGACGAAACTCTAATTTTTCAAGGCTTTTTTCTAGATCTGCAACTTCAGTTTCAGCATCCAAAAAAGTATCTTCATCATCTTCTTCAACAGCTAACTCAACTAAACCTTCGATATCTTCACAACCTGAGTCCATTGCATCAATGGTTTCAACCACCGCTTCCAATGCTGACCTTTCACGACCTAATGCTTGTGCTCGCTCTGGTTCGTTCCATACTTCAGGCGCTTCTAATTCACGAGAAACTTCAACTAAACGTTCAGATTTTTGGTCGTAGTCAAAGGTACCCCCGAAGCATGTCTGTACGCTGTCGGATGTCTTTAATTTTATTTAATACCGGGTTTACTTCAAGCATTCTTATAGGGTCTTTTTACAATGCCGAAATTATCGACGAAGATGAATAGTAAAATAGTCGCGCATTGTAGCGTAAATGCACAGGCAAATAAATAATTGAATAGGCAATTTAACCGGAAAAATTGCCGTTCAAGGGATAGTGCTAGGGGTATAGTTTATAAAATAAAGTTTATCGGGTACAAAGTGCTAAGTTTTCTACCATCAATTGCACCGACTGTTTACCGCGAAATTCATTAATATCAAGCCGATAAGCAAGTTGTACTTTTTTGGCTTGATGATTAGGCCACTGTTTAACATCAATATTAAAGGCTATTGCATCAAAGACTTGCCCTTGTTTTTCAACTACCAATTTAAGATGTTTCTCACCAACAATACGCTGCTGAACTAAACTAAATTCGTCATCAAAAACAGGCTCGATAAAATTTTGTCCCCAAGGACCACTCGCGCGTAAAAGTTCAGCAAAATTTAAGGTCATTTCATTCAGCGGTAATTCACCATCAGAAAAAAGTTTTCCTTCCAGTGAATCAGCATCCAGCCAGTCTTTGGCATGTTGTTGAAAGTGTTGCTGAAAGATATCAAAATCACCAGGAGAAATAGTTAATCCCGCCGCCATGGCATGACCACCAAACTTTTTGACTAAATCTGGAGATTGGCCAGCAATATGTTCTAATAAATCTCGGATATGCAATCCGGGAATAGAACGAGCAGAGCCTTTTAACTCTAGACCGTCTTCACTGAGTGCAAAAACAATACTCGGTCGATGGAACTTCTCTTTTAAGCGCCCGGCCACTATACCAATCACCCCTTGATGCCAATCAGGGTGATGCAAGGCAATGGCAAACGGTAAGTTGTCTTCAGTGAAATTTAGCTGCTTCATGATTTTTTCAGCTTCATGTTGCATGCCTTGCTCTATTTCGCGGCGAGCTTTATTTAAGTCATCAAGCTCTGCCGCCATACCACGTGCGGTCATTAAATCAGTGGCTAATAAACAATTAATACCAAACGACATATCATCTAATCGTCCTGCGGCATTAATTCGCGGCCCTAAGGCGAAGCCAAAATCACTCGCTATTAATCGTTGTTGGTTTTTGCCAGCAACTTCAATTAATGCTTGAATACCGGGTCGAGTATGTCCTGCTCTGATCCGTTTTAAACCTTGTTCAACTAAGATGCGATTATTAGCATCAAGCGAAACCACATCGGCGACGGTACCAAGGGCAACTAAATCTAATAACTGTGCGATGTTTGGTTCGCTAATATTTTGCTCTGAGAACCATTGCTGTTCACGTAAATATTTACGCATCGCCAGCATAAAGTAGAAAGCAACCCCAACCCCTGCTAAGGCTTTGCTAGGAAAAGAACAACCATGCTGATTAGGATTGATGATCGCATCCGCAGGTGGTGTTTCTTTACCCGGTAAATGATGATCAGTAACAATCACAGTTAAACCTAATGCTTTGGCTCTTTTTACCCCCGCAATACAGCTGATACCATTGTCTACAGTGATTAATAATTGTGCGCCTTGTTCGGCGGCAATATCAACAATTTCAGGCGTCAGGCCATAACCATATTCAAAACGGTTAGGCACTAAAAATTGATGGTTACTGCTGCCTAACATGGTTAAAGCTTGCATCATTAACGCGGTGCTTGTTGCGCCATCAGCATCAAAGTCACCAATAATAAAGATACGTTGTTGCTTTTGTAGCGCTTGGTAAAGCAATTCACATCCTTGCTTTAAACCAAGTAAACTTTCAACCGAAGATAATTGCGCGACATTAAGCAATAACTGTTGCTCAGATTTAACGCCACGCGCGGCATAAATTTGTTTAACAATAGGATGAAGTGCATCCGGTAAATGGCTGTCGTCAACACGATCACGACGAATAATGATTTTTTTCACACTAATTTACCGAATAAATAACGGGAGGATATATGCCTACTCCCGTAAAGAGGAATAGGCGTATCTATAAACGGCTGATTAACTCTCAGCAGCCATACTGTCTAATATTTTTAATAAATCTGCAGGCTTACGATATCCTGGAGCCAAAGTGCCATCAGAAAAAATAATGGCAGGTGTTGAATTAACGCCGATTTGACGACCAAAATTGAACTCAGCTTCCACAGGGCTTTCACAAATACGCTCTGCTACTGATGAGCCTAATTTAGCTTTTGTCATCGCTACACTCGGTTCTTCGTGACACCAAATTGAGCGTAGGTCTTTAAAGCCATCAGAAAGATTGCCAGCACGATCAAATATTCCACTACGTGGATAAGCTAAATAACGTACGGTAATGCCGATATCGTTATACTCATCCATTTGTTTATGCATTTTGCGACAATAACCACAGGTGATATCAGTAAAAACAGTAATAACATGTTTTTCGTTTTTAGCTGGATACACAATCATGCCATCTTTAAATTGTTTTATGCCTTCAATACGCATAAATGCCATGCTGTCTTCAGTATGATTAACAACTTCCTTGCCACCTATACCATAAATACTGCCCTGCATAAGATAATTGCCATCGACACTTGCGTAAAACAAACCTTGTGCTGTATACAACTCAACAAATGAAGGGATTGGCGACGCTTTTATGGTCTCTACGTTAAGGCCTATTTTTGCTGCAATTTTCTTTGTTAATTGTGCTTTAATTGCAGGTGTTAACGCACCTTTTTCTGCCGGAACGTCTTGTGCAATAGCGTTAACCGCAAAAAACTGGCTTAACAAAATAACGATGAGAGTAAAATTTTTAAACATAAATGTTCCTAAATACGACTGGAATGTTGCTAACAGGTATAGCAACGAATTCTCATTTTCGAAAAATTAAAGTGAATATTGACTAGAATATATAGACCGCTTGAATGAAGTAAAATTACAGGTAAATGTAGTAAAAATCAACCGCTCCCCCCTAGCCTGTTCATATCGCTATCTGATAAACTTGCCCTTCAATAAGATTTACCTAGAATAATATCAGGAACAAAGATGAAAATTGGCCTTTTTTACGGCTCCACGACTTGTTATACCGAAATTGCCGCTGAAAAAATTCAAGCTCAATTTGATAATGATATTGTTGAACTTTTTAACCTTAAAGACACTCCGCTTGCCCATAGTCATGACTTCGATATTCTTATTTACGGTATTTCAACTTGGGATTATGGCGAATTACAAGAAGATTGGGAAAGTCACTGGCAAGAGATTAGTGAATTAAATCTCGAAGGAAAAATCATTGCCCTTTATGGTATGGGAGATCAAATAGGTTATACCGAATGGTTCCAAGATGCGCTAGGCATGTTACATCAACAAGTTGTTGCTCAAGGTGGTTACTTGATAGGTTATTGGCCAAATCAAGGATATGATTTTTCCGCATCCAAGGCATTAACTGAAGATAACAGTCAATTTGTTGGGCTATCGATTGATGAAGATAATCAATATAACTTAACGGATGAACGTATAGAAAGTTGGGTTAAGCAACTTAAAACAGAAATAAACGACGTACTGAACAGTTAAATCGTCAAAAAAGACAATATTTTAGACGGAACTATAGGTAATCCTCACCTTTACCACTATAATCCACACATCTTAATTTCGAGTTTAAATCCCATGTTTGAGCAGTTTGACCTAGATTCAGCACTACTAGGTGGCATTAAAGATGCCGGTTTCACTAAACCAACGTCAATTCAGTCGCTTGTTTTGCCTGCAGCAATGGCTGGCAAAGATGTTTTAGCATCCGCACCTACCGGAACCGGTAAAACAGCTGCTTTTTTATTACCCATTGCTCAGCATTTATTGGATTATCCACGAACAAAACCGGGCTTTCCTCGGGTATTAATATTATCGCCAACCCGTGAATTAGCCATACAAACTCATGAACAGAGTGAAAAGTTAACGGCATTAACTAACATCAAAACAGGTGTTATTACTGGCGGTGTTAACTATGGTAGTCATAAAGAAATACTGACCTCAACGACAGATATCTTAATCGCTACTCCTGGACGTTTACTTGAATATATAGAAAACGAACAATTTGATGCTCGCGAAATTGAAATATTAGTGCTTGATGAAGCCGATGTCATGCTTGATATGGGCTTTGCAGAAACCATTAATCGTATTATTGGTGAAGCTAGATGGCGTAAACAAACCATGCTATTTTCAGCGACTCTAGAAGGCTCAAATGTTCTTAAATTTTCTAAAGAAATTTTAAATGAACCGGTATTTCTAGAATCAAATCCTTCAAGAAAAGAAAAAGCAAAAATTCATCAATGGTTGCATATCGCCGATGACAAAGATCATAAATATGCTTTACTCGCGAACCTATTAAAACAAGAAGAAGTTAAACGTGCGGTGGTTTTTGCCAACAAACGTGAAACTGTTCAATATCTTTCAGGTAAGTTATACGCAGATGAGATCCCTTGTGCTTGGTTAGAAGGAAAAATGCCACAGGACAAACGGAATAAAGCTGTTGAACGTTTAAAAGACGCCAAAGTCAATGTCATGGTTGCAACAGATGTTGCGGCACGTGGTTTAGATATCGACGATATTAGCCATGTGATTAATTTTGATATGCCAAGAAAAGCAGATATTTACTTGCATCGCATTGGTCGAACAGGGCGAGCAGGTAACAAAGGTACGGCTATTTCACTTGTTGAAGCGCATGATATGGGCGTGATCAGTAAAATTGAGCGTTACATGGGTGATAGGCTTCCTCGTCGGGTAATAGAAGAGTTAAGACCAAAATTCAAAGAAGCTAAAGTTGCACTGAAAAAACCTAAAGTAAAGAGAACAACAGCTCAGAAAAAAGCGAAAGCGAAAAAACAAGCCAAACGAAAAAAATAATACCAGTTCTATTAAGTTTGTGATCTTGTTGTGCGCAGGAAAAATAATTCAGGGCAAGGCGCTCGATTGACTAATAGCTGGCTATTGGGATTGAGAGCAACGTAGCCTTGGATTATTTTAACCAACACAAGTGGGCAATAATTTAATGGAATTGGTATAAGCTTAACCGCGATTAAGCTTACACAGTTACATCTTCTTCGAAAAGAAGCCTATTCGGCTTCTTTTCGCGTAAATACCCAATCATTACCTTTAGATAAATCCGCTGAATATTCATAACCTGCTGCCGAAAACTGTTTCAACTCATCTACACTATTAATTTTATTTTCAATAATATAGCGCGCCATTAATCCTCGCGCTTTTTTTGCAAAAAAACTGATCATTTTATATTGACCATTTTTCCAATCTTTAAAGGCTGGTGTAATAATAGTGGCATTCAATGATTTTTTCTTTACTGATTTAAAATACTCATTCGACGCCAAATTAATCAACAAATCGTCGCCTTGAGCAGCAAGAGATTCATTTAAATTATCAGTGATCACTTCTCCCCAAAATTGATATAAATTACTGCCTTTTTCATTGGCCAATTTAGACCCCATTTCTAAACGATAGGCTTGCATTAAATCAAGTGGTTTTAACAAACCATATAAACCTGACAAAATTCGCATATGTTGCTGGGCATAATCAAAATCATCATCAGATAAACTTTTCGCATCTAAGCCGGTATAAACATCACCATTAAAAGCTAATACCGCGGGGCGTGCATTATCTTGCGTGAAAGGTTGTGACCACTCGCCAAATCTTGCGGCATTTAATCCGGCTAATTTATCACTAATGCCCATTAAAGAAGATATATCGGCGGGTGATAATTTAATACATTCACCAATTAATTTTTCACTGTAGGCAAGCAACTCAGGATGTGAAAATTTGTTGGTGACTAAAGGTGATTCATAATCTAAATTTTTTGCAGGAGAGACAACAAATAACATAGCGATTCCGCGCTGATTAAAATTGCCGATACTATATCATAGCGAATTAAGATTAGGGGCTATTGATCTTTCAAGGTTAACTTTTACGACAAAAACAATATTGAAAGCTCCACAAAACCTCATATCACTCCCACTTATATCTAAAGCAGAAAAAAATATAACAAATAATGGAAAAATACAGCAAAGCCCCTTGCTAATTTAGCAGAATTTGGTACAAATTAGAGTTCAAACTCAAATCAAACTTTTACACGTATTTGAATCTAAATAGAGTAACACCAGAAATAAGCATCTTGTCCTCTTTGTTCAACGCTTAATCGGTAAACTTTTCATTTTTAAACTTAAGGCAGATGTTATGGCGAATCAATTAGAACAACTCAAAAAAATGACCACAGTTGTGGCAGATACTGGCGATATTGAAGCTATTGCAAAATTTCAACCACAAGATGCGACAACTAATCCATCATTACTATTAAAAGCCGCTTCATTAAGCAACTATCAAAGCTTGCTTAGTGAATCAGTCAATTGGGCCAAGGAGCAGTCAAATGATGCAGTTCAACAAGTCATTGATGCTGCTGATAAATTATCAGTATTAATTGGTTTAGAAATACTAAACATCGTCCCTGGTCGTATTTCTACAGAAGTGGATGCTCGTTTATCATTTGATACTCAAGCGTCTATCGAAAAAGCCCATAAGCTTATGGCTATGTATAACGAAGCAGGCATTAGCAACGATCGTATTTTAATCAAATTAGCTTCAACATGGGAAGGCATCAAAGCCGCTGAACAATTAGAGCAGTCAGGCATTAATTGTAACCTTACTCTGCTATTTAGTTTTGCCCAAGCACAAGCGTGTGCGGAAGCAGGTGCTTATCTAATATCTCCTTTTGTGGGCCGCATCTTAGATTGGTATAAAAAATCGACCGGTAAAACTGAATATGCTGCAGACGAAGATCCAGGTGTAGTTTCAGTGACAAAAATCTATAACTATTACAAAGCTAAAGGTTTTAAAACAGTGGTTATGGGCGCAAGCTTTCGCAATAGCGGTGAAATCTTAGCGCTAGCAGGTTGTGATCGTTTAACCATAAGCCCGCAGTTATTGGATGAATTAGCGAATACAGAAGGCAATGTTGAGCAAAAGCTATCTGATGACCATCAGCCTCAGCCACAACAAGACTCATTAACTGAAGCACAATTCCGTTGGTTGATGAATGAAGATGCCATGGCTACTGAAAAGTTGTCCGAAGGTATTAGAAACTTTGCTATCGATCAAGTTAAATTAGAAAAGCAACTTGCCGATATGTTGTAAAAATAAAAAAGACCATTATTCAATTACTTGTAAAAAGTCGAAAAAAAAACGGTTCATTTATTCAACAGAGTATGATAAAAAAATCATGCAGTTGTAGAATAACAAGGAACATACCATGAATAAACTCGAAGCAGTATTGGGGTCACTTGGTA
>Ga0209396_1001559_pt1 | contig 25256 bp, 22 predicted proteins | sample GOMGulsemesocosm_6_FD_184638 | JGI IMG/M metagenome (GOLD analysis project Ga0209396, IMG submission 184638) | Methane-oxidizing microbial communities from mesocosms in the Gulf of Mexico - GOM8C Gulf of Mexico (SPAdes) (version 2) | ecosystem: Environmental > Aquatic > Marine > Cold seeps... | reverse complement strand
ATTATTGACGAACACCATAAACATGTTGGTCATGATGCTCGTTTGTTAAGCCTTGAAATTGAATTAAGCTTGCATGAGCAACGTTTTGATTACGTAGTGGGACAGCTAGTTTCTGCGCGCAAACAAAAAACGATTAATGATGAAAAGATTGCACAGTGGGAAGCAACCGCTTTCTATGGTGCATTCAATGAAAAAATACGCCAAGAAAGTAAAGATGCACTCGCACAAATGTGGCAAAAATTAGCACGTAAATTAAGGCAGCGTGAAGCGATACTCTTTGCTTATTGTCAGGTATTGGCTGAAAATAATATAACTGAACCTTTAAATAATATTTTACTACCCGCGATTAAAAAAGGGGCTGAACTTCAATTTTTGCAAAATATACGCCAGCTACCTATTTCATCAGCCGATGAATTAATAAGTGCAGTACAAAAGCACTTGCATCACGATCAACACAGTGGAAAATGGTTAAGTTGCTTAGCAAACTTGGCCGCACAAGCTCAACAATATTCAATGGCTGAAAAAGCTTTTAATAGTTTAGTTAATTTAGACGGTGTGCAATACGATGCCACCGATTTAAAAATCTTTGCGCAAGTTTTAGAGCAGCAAGGTGAATATCAAAAAGCTAATCAAGTATTAAATAAAATGATGGCAAAAACAGCAGCCGGCCAAAAACCTCTTCTCAATATTAGTAACGGAAATAAAGCATAATGAACTTAACTATCGACTTTAAAAAGCCAGAAATAGCCGGCAGCTTTGACTGGCAACTTTGCCAAGAAATCAATGTTAGCAACGAGCAAGGCGAGATTATTGCTAAAGCCGAAATTGAACTGATCACCATTAACAAACATCGCGATGCTTTAGGCTCTTATGCTTTATTAGCTGACGAAAGTACTGATTGGGAGATACCCTTAAACCTTTACTTTAAAGGTCAGAATCTTACTGCCAATTTATGTGAGCAGTTAAGTATTACCCCAGATACTAAAAAAGCAAAAACACATATTTTACTTGAAGCGATCAGTGTTTTACCCCAATACCGTAAACAATCAGTTGGTCAGTATTTGCTACAAGAAATAGTAAAACATCACGAAAAAGCACAATCTATTACGGTATTGAGTATGCCAATGAACCTTTTTCTAGATGCTGATGAGTGTGAAGAAGAAGAGAATAAGACATATTATCACGCAACCGATTTACAGAATAAAAAACTTGCAAGCGATGAGCTTGCTAATTTCTTTACTCATAGTGGATTTGTTGAGTTTGCCGTTGATGAAAGTTTGCTGGAAGAGCCATTACCCTATCAAATATTTGTGGCTAGTCCACAAAGTATATTAAATAAGTAAGCAACAAATAGATCTATTGCGCAGTAATACTAACGTTACTGCGCAAAAATGATTATGCAGGCTAACTTACGGTTAGTTAGCTGAACTTCAGTTAGACATTTACCTTATATTTTAAATCAGCGACTTCATCGCCAGTCATTCCTCGAAATCCCCAGCAATGAGCAGGTTGCTCTTTAATAGTAATTTCTACGTCGATAGGTAGTAGATTTACGCTTGTTTCAAGCTCTTGAAATAAACACTTTATTAAGGCTTTCTTGGTTGTTATTTTTCGACCTTCCATCATATTAATTTCGATGACGGTATAATTGTCAGAGCGCCCCCCCGGATAATAAAAATCTGCTTTATCCATGGGAATAAAACGATGAGCTATTTTGTCTTCTGGCATCCCTAAAACAGATTGCATTGCGCGATGAATAGCAGCTGATAACTTAACTTTAATTGGATTGAGGTTTGCTTTAATTCCATAGACTACAATCATATAAACACTTTCCTTTGTTGTCTCAATAATACTTATCTAGTATGGCCTCTCAAAAGATAAAAACCTTATTTAATAAAAACTTAATATACTAAGCGGCTATTAGATAAGGCTCTTGTCCTTGATGTTTGTTGTTACGTTTAAAAGAACCTTTACCTTTTTTCGCCTTCACAACTTGTAGCTTATAAACTTTTGAAGTAACAAGTGCGGCCAAAAAGTTATCTTTTATGACTCCTCTACCTAACTCGCTTGTTGTCGCATTTTTAGATGATGCGGATTTTTTATTTTTACTCATTTTTTACTCTTTAAATGAAAAAACCATCAGATTGATGGCTTTCTACTATTGTTGCAAATTATCATCAATATTCCAAAGACTGTGTAAGACACTCAATATTACCGGTCTTTCGCATACGTATTAAATATAGGCAAAGGCATCAGCAAACATGTGCTCGACTAACGCCCCTTGTGCTAAAAAGTCTGTACGTACTGCGCCGACCATATCAAAACGACCCGCTAAGTAGATATCGTAATCAGCCAAATTTTTAATATCTTTCATGACGACTTGGTGAACCATACCAATTTGTCCTCGCCAATCATCATGTGGAGTTTCTACTACTGGGTGAAACTCACCATTTTCTAAACTGTTAATTATTTTTGTCGCTTTATCTAATTCATAACAAGCGCTTGGCTCACGTAATCCCCAGTAAACAACAACTTTTCGTGACGACTTTTGTGCAGCTAAAAGTTCGTACATGGATTTAATATAAGAGAAACCTGTACCGCCAGCTAATAATAATAATGGACGTTCGCTTGTCGTGCGAAGCTGCGCATTACCTAATGGCATTTCAATAGACACGGTACTATTTGCTTTAATATGCTCAATAACTTGCATGGGATAACTGTCAGCGCCAAAAGCACCTATCTGTAGTTCAATGGACTCTGCACCTGGCGCACTAGCAATTGAAAATGGACGTTTATCATCTTCACTCATTACAAAGTTTAAGTATTGTCCAGCTGCAAAATCGACTTGTTCACTTGGCTTCAATAGTACTTTGTAAACAAATTCTGTTAACGATGTTATCGATTCTACTTGGCAGTTAATTTTATTCATTTCTTTGAACCTTTATTCATTATCCGCTTACTTCATACTAAGCGATATAAACCTTATCTATTTAAACGCTACGCTTTTGTAACGTCTACTTTTCTTCCTGTGCTGAAAATATATTGAGTTCATCCCAAATATTATCGACATCACTTTTAATTTCTTCGGTCATCACAATAGGTTCGCCCCATTCACGATTGGTTTCACCTGGCCATTTGTTTGTTGCATCCAACCCCATTTTTGAGCCTAACCCTGAAACAGGTGATGCAAAATCTAAATAATCTATCGGCGTATTTTCAATTAATACCGTGTCACGACTAGGATCCATGCGAGTGGTCATTGCCCAAATCACGTCTTTCCAATCTCTTGCATTAATATCATCATCACAAACTATGACAAACTTAGTATACATGAACTGACGTAGGAACGACCAAACCCCCATCATTACTGTTTTTGCATGTCCTGCATATTGCTTTTTAATCGTTACAATCGCTAAGCGATATGAACAACCTTCTGGGGGTAGATAGAAGTCTTGAATTTCAGGAAATTGTTTCTGCAAAATAGGTACAAAGACTTCGTTTAATGCCACACCTAAAATAGCAGGTTCATCTGGTGGACGCCCTGTGTATGTACTGTGGTAAATAGGATCTTTACGATGAGTAATATGAGTTACTGTCATCACAGGGAAGTTATCGACTTCATTATAATAACCCGTGTGATCACCATATGGACCTTCTGGAGCGACTTCGTCAGGGTCTAAATACCCTTCAAGAATAATCTCTGCCGTGGCTGGTACTTCTAAATCGTTGCTAATACATTTTGCGACTTCCGTTTTAGCACCACGTAATAAACCAGCAAAAGCATATTCTGACAATGAGTCAGGAACCGGAGTAACTGCGCCTAAAATAGTGGCAGGATCAGCGCCTAAAGCAACTGATACCGGGTACTTTTCACCTGGATTTGTTTTTTTGAATTCTTGAAAGTCTAGCGCGCCACCACGATGTGATAACCAACGCATGATAATTTTATTTTTACCGATTAATTGCTGACGATAAATACCTAGGTTTTGACGCTCTTTATGGGGGCCACGAGTGACTGTTAATCCCCAAGTAATTAATGGCGCGACATCGCCGGGCCAACATTTTTGAATGGGTAACTTAGTTAAGTCTACGTCATCACCGGTAATAATCTCTTGCTGACAAAGTGGTTTTTTAATCACTTTTACTGGCATATTCAATACTTGCTTATAAACAGGTATTTTACTTAACGCATCACGAAAACCTTTTGGCGGTTCAGGCTCTTTCAGCATAGCCAATAACTTACCAACATCACGCAAGGCATGTACATCTTTTTGGCCCATAGCCAATGCAACACGGTCAGGCGTACCAAATAGATTGGTCAATACGGGCATGCCGTGCGGGACACCGTCTTTATCGGTTGGGTTTTCAAATAACAACGCAGGACCTTCAGCACGTAACGTACGATCACTGATTTCAGTCATGGTCAAATCAGTAGAAATAGGCTGAGAAATACGTTTGAGCTGGCCTATTTTTTCTAACTGTTTTATAAAATCTCTTAAGTCACTATATTTCATAAATTTTAATCACTTACTGGCTTAATAGTTTAATCGTTTCGCTTACTATTCTAAGCAAAAACGCCAGATGTTATTGCTAACACTGGCGTTATGAACAGCATGTACTGTATGTCGAAATCACATGGATGTGAACATGCGACCAATAAACTACTTACGTTTCATAGAATCAAAAAATTCGTTATTGGTTTTAGTCATTGCTAACTTATCAATAAGGAACTCTATAGCGCCTACTTCGTCCATTTCATGAACGATTTTACGTAAGATCCACATTTTTTGTAGTTCATCAGTTTTAGTGATCAATTCTTCGCGACGAGTACCACTGCGGTTGATGTTAATAGCAGGGAAAACACGTTTTTCAGATACTTTACGAGAAAGGTGTAATTCCATGTTACCGGTACCTTTAAATTCTTCGTAAATAACTTCGTCCATCTTAGAGCCGGTTTCTACAAGTGCTGTAGCGATAATTGTTAAACTACCACCGTGCTCAATATTACGAGCCGCGCCAAAAAATCGTTTTGGACGATGTAAAGCGTTTGCATCAACACCACCGGTAAGAATTTTACCTGATGATGGAATAACCGTATTATAAGCACGAGCTAAACGTGTGATTGAATCCAATAAAATAACCACATCTTTTTTATGTTCAACTAAGCGTTTTGCTTTTTCGATAACCATTTCTGCCACTTGTACATGCCGATTGGCTGGCTCATCAAACGTTGAAGCAATAACTTCGCCTTTTACTAGGCGTTGCATTTCAGTAACTTCTTCTGGACGTTCATCGATAAGCAACACCATCAACTCGGCGTCAGGGTGATTATGAGCAATACTTTGCGCTATGTTTTGTAGTAGCAATGTTTTACCGGCTTTTGGCGGTGCAACGATTAAACCACGTTGCCCTTTACCAATTGGCGAAGCTAAATCTAAAACACGTGCAGTGATATCTTCCGTTGAGCCATTACCACGTTCCATGATTAAGCGCTGATCGGGATGAATAGGTGTTAAGTTTTCAAATAATATTTTATTTCGAACATTTTCTGGCTTATCAAAATTAACTTCCGCTACTTTCAATAAAGCAAAATAACGTTCACCTTTTTTAGGTGGACGAATTTTTCCATGAATCGTATCACCCGTGCGCATACTAAAACGACGAATTTGACTCGGTGATACATAAATATCATCGGGCCCCGCTAAGTATGATGAATCTGAAGAACGTAAAAAACCAAAACCATCTTGTAAAATTTCTAAAACACCGCCACCGAAAATGTCATTGTTACCTTCGGCATGGGCATTTAATATCGCAAAAATAATGTCTTGTTTACGGTTACGGCCTAAGTTTTCTAGCTTCATGGTCGCAGCGAGAGCAACAAGTTCGCTAATAGGTTTTTCTTTAAGTTCGATCAGATTCATAGTGGGGGTTCTTGAAGTGTTTTTGCCTGTTGGCAATATTGAATTGGAGTTTGGTTTTTGAAATATCTTATTTGAAAGCTAAACTTAGCACTAAAATTTAATCAGGTAAAGGATCAAACTTTGATCTATTGCTTTCTTTGTTCTTATTTACCTATAAATACAAAAAAGGTTCGTAAATACGAACCTTTTCTCAATTACTTATAAGTTGTTATCAATAAACTCTTTCAATTGAGTTTTCGATAATGCGCCAACTTTAGTATCAGCAACTACGCCATCTTTAAATAATAATAAAGTAGGAATGCCACGAATACCGAATTTAGGCGGTGTAACTGAGTTTTGGTCAATATTTAACTTACCAACAGTTAATTTATCTGCATATTCTTCAGCAACATCATTTAATAAAGGTGCAATCATTTTACAAGGACCACACCATTCAGCCCAAAAATCAACTAATACAAGGCCTGAAGCGGCAATTACGTCAGTATCGAAACTGTCGTCTGTTAACTGAACAATTTTATCGCTCATTTCTATCTCCGTTAATGGTGGCATTACGCCAATTACTGACGATTATAACGCTATCATTATTAATTACCAACTTTGATCTTATAACGGTTCGCTATTTATGCATCGAATAAAGTATTTGTTAGTGCAATTAACCAATTCCATTTTTATTAGCTATATAACCTGTTAAGCTGTGCGCATGAAAAAAACACACTTAACTGAAACTAAGTTCTCTGAACTTAACCTCGACACAAGAGTTGTCGCAGGTCTTGACGCTATGGGCTTTGAGTATTGCACCTCAATTCAAGAGCAATCTTTGCCCATTCTATTGAAAGGTACTGATATTGCAGGTCAGGCTCAAACGGGCGAAGGTAAAACTATTGCCTTTTTAGCCGCAACCTTTCATCACTTATTACAAAAGCCAGCACCAAAACATAATCAGCCACGTGCACTGATCATGGCTCCTACACGTGAATTAGCAGTACAAATTCATCGTGATGCCAAAGAGATGGCAAAAAGTTCAGGATTACGCTTAGGTGTAGTTTATGGCGGCGAAGGCTATGAAAGCCAACGTTTAGAACTTGAAGCTGGTGTTGATATTCTTATTGGTACCTGTGGTCGCTTGCTTGATTACATGAAGCAAGGTATCTACAACTTAAACAATATTGAAGTTGTTGTACTTGATGAAGCTGATCGCATGTTCGATTTAGGTTTCATTAAAGACATTCGTTATATGTTCGATCGTATGCCTGCAGCTACAGCACGTTTAAGTATGTTATTTTCAGCGACATTATCATTCCGTGTTAAAGAGCTTGCTTTTGAACATATGAATGATCCTGAAAGTGTTGAAATTGCACCTGATCAAAAAACTAATGTCCGTATTTCAGAAGAGTTATTTTACCCTTCAAACGAAGATAAAATGGCATTGCTACAAACGTTAGTTGAAGAAGATTGGCCAGAAAAAGCCATTATCTTTGCCAATACTAAACATGTTTGTGAAAAAGTTTATGCTCATTTAGCAATAGATAAAATTCGCGTTGGTTTATTAACTGGCGATGTTCCGCAAAAGAAACGCCTAAAAATCCTTGAGCAATTTTCTGCTGGCCAATTAGACATATTAGTTGCCACCGATGTAGCCGCACGTGGATTACATATTCCTAGTGTTAGTCATGTATTTAATTACGACTTACCTGACGACTGTGAAGATTATGTACATCGTATCGGCAGAACTGGCCGTGCTGGTGCTACCGGACATGCTATTAGTTTTGCTTGTGAAGGTTATGTTTTTAATTTACCTGGTATCGAAACTTATATTGAGCATTCGTTACCGGTTAGTAAATATGATCACGAAGCCTTGCTAACAGATTTACCTAGACCGAAACCACCTCAACGTCGCCATAAACCAAATAGTGGCGGACAAAATCGTGGCAGAACAGGCGGAAACCGCCCACGTCGGACCTAAAATACGATGACGGTCACCCATACAGAGAATTCAACACCTCTATATGCGGTGATCGATTTAGGCTCAAACAGCTTTCATATGCTGATTACCCGTCAACTTGCCAACAGTGTGCAAGTTGTTGATAAAGTTAAGCGTAAAGTACGTTTAGCTTCCGGTTTAAACGCTAAAAATCAACTTAGTACATCTGCAATTGCTCGCGGGCTTGAATGTTTAAGCTTTTTTGCTGAGCGCCTCCAAGATATTCCTCCAAAAAATGTTCGTATCGTTGCCACCGCCACATTACGGTTAGCAACTAATCGGGACGAGTTTTTAACACCCGCGAATAAAATATTAGGGCAAAAAATCAGCTTATTGAGTGGAAAACAAGAAGCGGAAAATATTTATTTAGGTGTTGCTCATATTAGTTGTGGAGCTAAACAACGTTTTGTTATAGATATTGGCGGTGCTAGCACTGAGCTTGTTTTAGGTGATGGCTTTGTTACCGAGCAAGTTGAAAGTTTAGATATTGGTTGTGTCACCTTCAATAAACTATATTTTTCTGATGCAGCTTTAACAACAGATCACTTTTCTCAAGCGATCGCTGGGGCGAAGAAAATCATAGCCCCCTTAGTAGAGCGTTATAGAAGTACAGGCTGGAAACAGGTCTTAAGTGGCTCAGGAACTATGCAGGCATTAAGTGAAATTCAATTATTTACTCATCAAACCTCTGGTATCGACCTCGCTTATTTACAAAACATTAAACAACAGTTAATCGCCTGCAAAACAATAGCTGAGATAAATATTTCTGGCCTTGCAAGTGATCGCGCCCCCGTTATTGCCAGTGGCTTAGCTATTTTAATCGCTTTGTTTGAAAGCTTTTCGATTAAAAAAATTCAATTATCAAATGGTGCTTTACGTGAAGGTTTGCTCTATAGCATGCTCCCTGAAATTTCTGATATCAATATTCGTCAAAATACGATTAGTTCATTAACTGAAAAATTCCATATCGATACTAAACACGCTAAACGCATAAAAAAACAAGCAACTAGCTTATTCAATATTTATAAAAAGTCATGGGAATTAGATGAGAATAACGATTTAGCATTATTAAATGCCGCTTGTGACTTACATGAAGTCGGTTTGTTATTAGAATTTAAGCAGCACCAACAACATGGTGCCTATATTTTACAACATGCCGATTTACCTGGGTTTAATCAAGCTGAGCGCCAGTTATTAATAGCTTTAGTCTTACTTTATAAAGGTGAAATAGATCTAGCGCCTTTGCAAAAACAAACGGTGACCAGAGTTGAACAAGCGAGTTACTTATTAGCCATTTTACGCTTAGCAGTTATTTTATGTCGTCGCCGTAAAGATGACGCCTTACCTGATTATCAAACAACTATTGTGAAAAATAATGGCAATGAAGTCATAGATTTATGCTTACCAACAACATGGTTAGCTCAGCACCCGCTTATTGCTGACGAACTTCTTCAAGAAAATTCCCACTTAGCGAAAATTAACTTATCGCTGAACATCTATTGTGAAACACAAACCAATAATTAATTGTTCGCTCGTGTTGCCCAGATATTAGTAAAAATAACAATCATGCCACCAATAACCATCATCAGCGTTATATGCTCACCTAAAAGAAAATACGCAGCTATTGAACCATAGATAGGCTCTAAGCTTATCGCAATACTTGCGGTATGCGCTTTTACCTTTTTTAAAGAATGATTAAATAATGTATGCGCTAGCGCCGTAAAAATCACACCTAATATAATTAACACTGAAAGTTGCTGAGTTGAAATGGTGATCGGGTATAGAAAAACGATGGGAAACAAGCAAAACGTTGCACATGAATTTTGATAAAACGCCACTTTCTTGGCTGATGTTTTAGCGACAAATTTTCTATTGAGTAAAGTGAGTAAGGCAAACGTGAATGCTGATAGCATTCCCCAGGTAACACCATCTATATCGCCTGTAGTTAAGTTACCTAAGGGCAGAATGAATAAGATACCGACAATCGTTAATAGAGCCTGCATGAGCGCTTGGTAATGAAACTTTTCTTTGAACAAAAGTGGCTCTAAAAAACTAACAAATACAGGAAAACTTGCAAAAGTAATTAGCCCTATCGCGACACTTGATACTTGAATAGCATAAAAAAAACTCCCCCAATGGAAGGCTAAAACAAGCCCTGTTAAAGAAAGTGGCAGCAATAATGACTTTTCAACTTTTAACGATTGCTTTTTTATCACCATTACAAAGATAGCGATAGCAATAGCAGCAAAAAACGCGCGTCCCAAAACAATATGACTTGCTGGCATATTTAACCATTTAGCAAACAATCCAGAAAGGGCAAAAAGTAAAACAGCGCTATGGAGCGAGAAAAGTGATTGTTTGTAGCTGGGCATAAAGCTCTTTTAGGGTAATTTAGGAAAGGCATTCTATCAGCTAAGAAACCTTAACTGATAGAAGAAGACGTGCGGCTATATAATTTTCTAGTATGCTATTGCTCTTTCAACCAATAGGCTACTTTCTTAGCAAAGTAAGTTAAAATTCCATCAGCCCCAGCACGTTTGAAGGCTAATAGACCTTCCATCACACAGGGTTTTTCTTCCAACCAACCATTTTGAATAGCAGCCATATGCATCGCATATTCACCACTCACTTGATATGCATACGTTGGAACTTGAAAGGTATCTTTAACACGTCGAACAATGTCTAAATAAGGCATGCCCGGCTTTACCATAACCATGTCAGCACCTTCGGCAATATCTTGAGCTACTTCATGTATCGCTTCATCGCTATTAGCTGGATCCATTTGATATGAATATTTATTGCCACCTTTAATATTACTTGCTGAACCGACAGCATCACGAAAAGGGCCATAATAATTTGAAGCATATTTTGCTGAATAGGCCAAAATACGTGTGTTCACCAAACCATGATTTTCTAATGCTTCACGAATGGCACCGACACGACCATCCATCATATCTGACGGAGCAACAACATCTGCACCTGCTTGTGCGTGTGAAAGTGCCTGATTAACTAAAATATCTTTCGTGATGTCGTTTAATACATAACCATCATCTTTTCCGCCTTCACCCAGAATGCCGTCTTGGCCATGGGTGGTAAATGGGTCAAGCGCAACATCTGTGATCACACCTAGCTCAGGAAACTTTGCCTTTAACGCACGAACTGTCCGTTGTGCTAAACCTTCTGGACTGTAAGCTTCTTCCGCCATTAGCGACTTTTTATCCATAGGTGTTACTGGAAAAATTGCAATGGCAGGAATACCTAAATCAACAAGTTCTTGAGCTTCTTCCAATAATAAATCTATACTTTTACGCTCAACGCCCGGCATAGAAGCAATAGCTTCACGTTGGTTTTCACCCTCTAGTACAAATACAGGATAAATTAAGTCGTTAACTGTTAATTGATTTTCTGACATTAAACGACGTGAAAAATCATCGCGACGCATACGACGCATTCTACGAGCTGGAAATTGTCCAAAGGCATTATTCATAGCCATTTTCCTAATAAGTGAAGGGGTTAAATTAGCGATAATTACTCTGTGCTAATATCTGTAAAGTTTTTTTGTTTTACTTGGTTACGCCCATTATTTTTAGCTTGATATAAGGCTTGGTCTGCAACTGCAAATATGTGTTCAGGATGTACATGTTTTTGCTGCTGATATGTACTTGACCCGCAACTGATTGTTAATCTTATATCAGTGCCATTATAATTAACATGACATGCCTCAATACTCTCTCTTAATTCTTCTGCGAGTGCTAAAGCACCATTGCTATCGGTTTCAGGCAATATCAAACAAAACTCTTCGCCACCATAACGACAACCAATGTCGGCACTACGTCTTAAACACTGCTTAATACGAGTTGCGACCACCACTAAACATTCGTCACCAGCTAAGTGTCCATAATTATCATTAACCTGTTTAAAATGGTCGATATCAATAACGATTAGACTTAAAGGAGTTAAGTTACGACGACTACGCCGGTATTCAGCAAGAATTTTTTGATCATAATGACGACGATTGTATAAGCCAGTAAGCTCGTCTAAGGTGTTTTTTTCTTGTAATTCTTTATTTACTTCTTCAAGTTCTTGCAAGGCAATATTGAGTTCTAAAGTACGTTCTTGCACCTTACTTTCTAGTTCATCTTGTTCAACGTCGGGTTGGAGTTCAGGATTAACCATCTCATGGTTTTCATCTCGACTTTCTTCTTGGTAGATTAAAAACACTATGACAATTGATAAAATAAAGACCGATAAAACCAACCATGTGAACTGTATAACCACATTAAGTAGGCTCAGTAATGCACAGCAAAAGGCTATAATAAAAAGATAAGAAATTGAGCGGTTAAATAGCTTGAACATTAGTTTTCAGCCAAGTTAAAAACGTGACGGGCATTGTCACTGCTGGCATTAATAACATCTTGTGCACTGCATTGATAAAGCTCAGCGAGCTTATCTACCACATAAGGTAAATAACTCGGCTCATTGCGACTACTTTTAGGTTTAGGTCTAATCGTTCTTGGCGTTAAATAAGGCGCATCTGTTTCAATCATCAAACGATTTAATGGAATGGAAGGAATAAGCGCTTGTAGTGACTTTCCACGTCGCTCGTCACAAACCCAACCAGTAATGCCAATATACATTCCCGCCGATAAACATTGATCTAACTCATCACCGTTACCGGTAAAGCAATGAGAAACCATCGCAGGTATTGTCGCTAAATAAGGTGAGAGTAATTGATACCAAGGAGCAAAAGCATCTCTTTGATGAAGAAAAAGCGGTAATTGCAACTCTGCTGCTAAAGCAATTTGTTCAGCAAAGACCTTCTCTTGTTGTTTTGGGGCAGAAAAATTTCGATTAAAATCTAAGCCACATTCACCAATGGCTATTACCCCATTATGTTTTGTTAACGATCTGATATCTTGTAGATAGTTATCACTAACATTATCAGCATCATGAGGGTGAACACCTGCAGTAGAGTAGAGATAATTAGGATATTGTGCAGACAACTCAGCGGCATTTTGACTTTCAGAAATATTGGTTCCGGTCACTAACATCGCACTAATTCCAGCGGTTTTAGCCCGTAAAATTAATGCATCACGGTCTTTGTCAAAACGAGCATTCGTTAAATTAACGCCAATATCTATCATTAACTGTCCGGGTTTATCAAATTAAGTATCGTCTGGATCAATTTTTTTCTGGTACATTGCCGCAATAAATACGCCTAATTCAAACAATAACAACATGGGTACTGCTAACATGGTTTGTGAAATAATGTCTGGCGGTGTAAGTAACATACCAACTACAAAAGCACCGACAACAAAGTACGGACGTTTAGCTCGTAAACTTTCAGGGGTAGTAAAACCTGTCCAGCACATTAAAATAATCAAGATTGGTATTTCAAAAATAACACCAAATGCAAAAAACAACTTTAGAACAAAATCCAAATAACTACTAATATCGGTAGCAATATTTACCCCTTCAGGAGCGACAGAGGTAAAAAAGGCAAATATTATCGGGAAAACCACATAATAAACAAACGCAATACCACCGTAAAATAATAAAGTACTACCAATCATTAAGGGGACGACTAAACGTTTTTCATTTTTATACAAGCCAGGTGCAATAAAAGCCCAAATTTGATAAAGAATAAACGGCATGGCGATAAAAATAGACAACACCATGGTCAATTTGAAAGGGGCAATGAATGATGATGCAACATCTGTTGCGATCATTTGCCCCCCTTCAGGTAATGTAGCCATTAAAGGATCAGAAACATATTCGTAAATTTCATTTCTAAAATAGAATAATGCTAAAAAAACAACCAAGACTCCCACTACAACGTTTAATAAACGACTGCGCAATTCGAGTAAATGATCAAATAAAGTGTAGCTACTTGCTGAAGAAGAACTCATTAATGTGACTTATTATTTTCTGGTGATGATAGAGATGAAAGATCAGCAGATGCTTCTGTCTTATTTGCAACCTGATTATTAATTTCGCTATTTTCTGAACTTACTTTTTCAGATGCTTTACCCTTATCAAGTTGATAAGGACGATTAACCATTTCAGCCGCTTCTTGCAACGTTTTTAATGACTCAGCAATTTCAGGAGACAAGTTTTTCATATCCGCTTGTTCTGCTTTTTTCAAGTTAGCATGTAACTCTTGAATACGTAATTCTTCAGTAAGTTCTGTTTTTAGGCTGTCACTAAATTTACGTACACCACTTATCCAGTCGCGCACCGTTCGAATTGCCACAGGTAAACGTTCAGGTCCTAAAACAACTAGGCCAATTATCGCAATCAGCGATAGCTCCCAAAAGCCAATATCAAACATAGGTTAAGCCTGATCTTTTTCTTTTGCTGTTGCTTTTTCATCAGCTATTATTTTTTCATCAACTGTTGTAGATTTATCCGCTAAGTTTTCTGCCGCTTCTTCTTCTTTTTTAGCGTTTTCATCTGTCATGGCATTTTTAAAACCTTTAACGGCTGAACCAAGATCTCCGCCTAAATTACGTAACTTTTTCGTACCAAATAATAAAACCACAATAACTGCGACAATTAGTAATTGCCAAATGCTGATACCACCCATGAAAAAACTCCTATTAATTATAATAGATTCATTATAAAGTTTTCATATGAAAAATCATCCTTTGATACACAAAATAATGAGATAGGACAAACTTTGCAGGAAAAGCAAATTAAGTACTTCACTTATTTGAACTACTTATTATTGATCAGCACCATTTTATTCTCACTTGAGAGTAGTGCTGCCTATGATCAGAACATGGACAGTGATACTGAAAAACAAATAGTCAAACCCACTCAACAGTCACCAAGGCACGTTGTACCTAAGCTTGTTCCTGAAGATTGGAGCCAAGACGTTCACGATACTATTGCTAATTCGGTATTCCAATCAGCCGCTTGGTTTGATGGATTTTTTACAGATAACGATACACAACAAACCGATCCCAAAGCCACGGCAAAAATACGCTTAGGCTGGATCCCCAAAGCGAGAGACTTAGCTGAGTTTGAAACGCGTTTTCGTTTAAAGGTACGTTTACCTCATTTTAAAGATAAAATGAGCCTTATTCTTTCTGATGAAGACGAAGTGCAAGATAGTCAATTACCTTTAGACGGCGTTAGCACTCGGCCAGAAACTGATGAAGATAATTTTTCTGCGGCAGTTCGTTATGTTTTAGAAAAAGAAATCAATCGTCTTATTGATACTCGCATAGGTATTTCTGGTGGTGATATTTTTGCCAAGGTACGGCATCGGCAATTATTCGAAATAGATCAAAGCCATGCCTTTAAAATTGAACCTTCTAGTTATTATTTTCTTGATGATGGTCTAGGGGCTAAATTATTATTAGAGTACAACCTTCAGCATGATAAAAAGTCTCAATATAGAATCAATTACAGTATTCGTGGCTCAGAGTCTTTTAGTGGTATCCGTTGGAAGCATGGCTTTTATAAATTAAAACAAGAAACGGCAACAACTGCTACGGTACTAGGTTTACAGGTGGAAGGTGAGCGTAATGGAAATGAGGGTTTTTTTATTGATAAATACACCCTGAGCTATCGTTACCGATTTAACGCATTACGCAAATGGTTGTATTTTGAAGTTGAACCTTTCATAGAATGGTCAAGAGATGAAAGCTACACGACAACACCCGGTATTGCATTACGTGTTGAAGGTTTTTTTAGTAAAAAATAAGCTGAAATAATTCGTCAGATTATGCACTAACTTTAGTGATTGTTTCATTTATAGGTTTTGGTATTTTTGCAGGTCGACTAATATGATAGCCTTGGCCAAATTCGCAGCCCACTGTTTGAAGTTTTTTCAACATTTCTTCTGACTCAATTCCTTCAGCTACTAAGCGGTAGCCATAATTATGACCTAATTCGTGAAGTGCCTTCACTAATGATAAGTTTTTATCACTGCTATTAAGCGTACGAACAAAGCTTCGATCGAGTTTAATAAACTCAAATGGATAGTTATGTAAGAAGTTTAATGATGAAGAGCCCGCACCATAATCATCTAAAGCGAGTTTAACTCCAAATTCTTTAAGTTTACGTAAATTCTTCAAAGCCAGTTCACTTTGTTGTGCAAAAGCAGACTCGTTAAACTCTAAAATTAAGCGATGCGGTTCAATGTTCGCAGCTTTTATCTGGTTAATCAGTTTGTTTAATTGATTAGCTTGTGTCAAATGACGACCTGATAAGTTAATCCCTATAAAAGCATTATGATAATCAGTGTTATGTCGCCAATTTTTTAATTGCGTACTCACTTCTTTAATCACCCAACTTTCAATATCGAGTATCATGCCAGTTTCTTCCGCCATAAATAGGAATTCACTGGGTGTTAAGGTACCTTTAATTGGATGTTTCCAACGCAATAAAGCTTCAAAACCTATAGTATCTGTTAACGCTAAATTTGAAATTTGCTGGTAGTGCAATTCAAACTGTTTATCTTTCACCGCAATACGCAGTTCTTGTTCTAACGTCATACTGGCGATTAACTGTTCTCGCATACTTTCATCAAAGAAAACATAACGACCACGCCCTAAATTTTTCGCTTGATACATAGCAGCATCAGCGTCACGCAGAATTTCATGTGAATCTTTATATTGGCTGCTACATTGGGCAATACCAATACTCGCATTAGAATATAAAGTGTGACCATCTAAAGAAAATGGCTTAGCTATGGCGGTAATAATACGTGAAGCGACTTCTTCTATATCATCTTGTGCTTGTAAAGAGTCAAGCAGAATAACAAATTCATCCCCCCCCAAGCGTGCCAATATATCATTGTCACGTACGCAATCTCGTAACCTTAAAGCAATCTCAATTAGGAACTCGTCGCCTGCATGATGTCCTAAAGTATCGTTAATCATTTTAAAGCGATCTAAGTCGATAAAAAGCACCGCAAAACGTTGATCTGGATGTCGCTTTAAATGTCGTAATGAATAATTAAGCCGGTCGGAAAACATGGCTCGATTAGGCAACTTAGTTAACGCATCATGATGCGCTTCATAATAAAGTCGCGCTTCTGCTTTTCTTCGTTCTTCAATTTGCATACGTAGATTCAAATTACTTGCCTGTAATTCTTCTGTACGTTGATTCACTATTTTTTCTAATTCTTCATTGTTTCTTTCTATTTCAGCTTGTGCACGTTTTCGTAAAATAGCCGTTGCGACATGCTGACTTATAAAGCGGATTATTTCTAAATCTTGACACTGATAGGCATTAGAGTCTTGATAATGTTGGATGGCTAAGATACCAAACAATTTTCCATCTGCCATTAACGGAGCCGCCAACCATGCTTGTGGCATTTTATCTTTTGGGTAAGTTAAGGTTAATGGCTGCTTGGAGATTCTATTGAGTTCTGAAAGTGAGAATATTTCTTGCCTTGAAATTAACGTAGGTAATGCCGCTTTTATGGCTAACTCGGTTAAGCCATTGCCCAGTACTCTTGATACGGGAGTAAGCACCTTTTCATCATCGTAATAGGGAAATTCTAGTACCGATTGCTTGTCATTTTCACCTTTTGATAACAGCGAAATATATAAATTTTTTGCGGGTAATACCGTATTTATCTCTTGATGAATAGCGCGATAAAAGCAATTTATGTCTTGAGAGTGAGCGGTGATTTCTGAAATTGATAATAATGCTTTATGCATTTTCCCGGCTTTTTGACGTTCAGCAATTTCAAGTTGTAGTTGTTTATTGGTATCTGTTAATTTTTGCGTGCGTTGTAGGATATTCTGCTCTAATAGTTCCCGGTTTCTAACGCGATCTATCGCTGTCACCAAATGCAGGGCAATAAACTCAAGCAACTGACAATCACGCTCATCAAAATAAAGCTTTTCGTCGTAACTTTGTAACGCTATAACACCGATAACTTGTTGTCCGCGCCTAAGTGGTACGCCTAACCAGTCAACACACGATGTACCGTAAAGGAATATATCACCTGATTTGGCTAATGCCATACGTTCTGCAGCAGTGCAATGTAATGGCTCTTCGTTTTCAAAGGTTATACCGGTTAAGCATTTACGCCAATCAGCAACTTTTAAATGATCAAGTAAGCGTATTTCTACCGGATTGTGACAATGGGCGAGTTCTAAGTTTTGTTCAGAATTAATTAAAGTTATATGGAAACTGTCGGTGATTAATAAGGTTTTAATCACTGATTCAAGCTCGGCATAAAACGCAGCCATATCGGTCACCGTACTTGCCAATTCTGACAATTGCAGTAAACCCGATTGCATGGTTTTAACCTGACGATACTTTTTAAGTAACGACTTTAACTTAGGAAGCTGACGTAACGCCTGAATATCTTCCTTTGCCTTTTGTTCCATTAAGGCGATTCCATATTGTTATTAGTATTATTTTTAAGCGGTTAGTCTACCAAATTAATTGCTGTTGGCTAGTACCTTCACTTAACTTTTTTATATTAATGCACTATATAATTTACTTTTTTCATATAATGCCATCTAGAAGACAACTGATTCTAGTTATTATTCATCGCTACATGATCAATTAAATCATTATTTTAACCAAAAAAAAGCGATGGTATAACCATCGCTTTTGATATTTTATCAACCTACAAAAATAGTAGACCAATATTATTAAACATTAATTTTAAAACTTGTAAGAAGTACTTAAAAAGAAAGTTCGACCCACAACATCATATATATTTGGCACTGTGCCCATATCGTTACCACCTAATACTTCTTCAGGTTCAGTATCAAAGGCATTTTTAACACCACCTGTTACTTGCCAAGCATCGTTCATATGGTATGCGGCAGAGACATTATGGTAGATAACATCATCGGTAGAGAAGTTGTCACCATAGTATTCACCATCCATACCTTGAATGTATTGCGCATTGTACAATATATTTAAATCTTCAGTTACAGCAGCATTTACTGAGAAATTAGCTTTAAGTTCAGAATATCCGCCCATGTTACCGTCGATAGTTCCTTCATATGAAATATCATCTTCTTTAAACTCAAGTAAGTATGTTGTGTCTAAAGCAACACTGAACATGTCACCTCGGTAACTGATATTCCAGTCAATACCTGAAGTTTCCTGTGAACCTATATTAGTTAATGACGAAGTTAATGATGATAAATCGCCATTTTGTGCTTTAGACGGATCAATATTTATCGTATCACAAGCAAGCATATCGCCTGTTTGACATTTATTTAATTCACTTTGCACATTAACACGGCTGATCGCATCAGTAATTTCAAACGACCAATAGTCTATTGTTGTTGATAAACCGTCAGTGATTTCCCATACAGCACCAAATGTAAATGATTCACTTTCTTCAGCTTGTAAGTCCTCATCACTGGTATAGTTTACTAACAACTGTGCATCTGTTGCATTTTCCCAAGGATCAGACAAATAATCATAGGATCCTGAGTTACCACCGTATAATTCACTTACACTAGGTGCTCTAAAACCAGTAGCGGCTACCGAGCGAATCATAAATTCTTCACTAAAGCGATAAGTTGCTCCTAACTTCCACGTTGTTGCGCCACCAAAAGTAGAGTAATTATCAAAACGTGTTGCGGCTTCAACCGTTAAAGCATCAGTTACAGGGATAGAAATTTCACCATAAATAGACTGAACAGAATAATCACCTTCTGTTGCATCTTGTTGCGCAGCAGTACTATCACCTGATTGTGTTAGTTCATCAGGTGTATAAAAGCCACTCTCAAAGCGGTTTTCAATACCTACAGCGTAACCAATGTCACCATCTGTAGAACCACTAAAGCCAGCAGATAAAATAAACTGTTCGTTACCGCCTTCATTTTCTTCAGTAAAAACAACACCTTCATCCATTAAGAAATCGTTATCTATTCCGCAAGTAGGCACGCTTGCACCAGCACTACAGTCGGTAAACCATAACTCTTGATTATCATAAATGCTCTGCTCCATTGCCGTTGCATTTATAGAGTTTTGTACACTATCTTTGGAATCATTTCGGCCGTATGTTGCTGAAACATCCCATGTTGAGTCATTTTCTAAATAACCTTTAATGCCAATTGATGCACGATAAGTATCCGTTTCCTGAGAATAGATACGTGGACCTGCATCCGTCATTCTCCGGCGATATTCAAGTTGATCTACAGGTATAACTGGTGCAATGTCAGGTTCTTGAGTGCTAATACAATCAGCACCTTCTATTGTTGCATCACCACAAACATCTAACATGATTGAAGCTGGTTGAGGTGCCATTTGTTGATCTGATTCACGACGGGTATACATAAAATCAATATTTAATTCAGTGTCACTGTCTAATTCGGTATTAAAGCTTGTAAATAAACTTAATAGCTCATTAGGTGTTTGTGCATAGCTATCTTCTGTATAGTCATAAGTAGTATCTCTTGGTTTATAATCACCATTACCATCAGGTACCATACCACCTAAAGATCCCTCAGGAATAAAAGAAGACTCTCCTACAGGAACAAAATCACGGTCAGATTGCATCACTTCGCCGCGGTCTGAATACTGTACGCCAACTACTAAGTTACCACCGGCAAATTCAGTACCATGTAGAATACTAAAACCTTTACTTGTTCCGTCACCTTTATCTGTCTGGCTACCATCAGCGGTAATTTCAGTACCTTCAAAATCTTTTTTAGTGATAATGTTCACAACGCCAGCAATAGCGTCTGAACCATAAACAGCTGATGCACCGTCTTTTAATATCTCTATTGATTTAATCATTGAAACAGGAATAGTATTTAAATCTACAGAAGAGTCAGCCCCTGTTCCAGATGAAACCATACGACGGCCGTTTAATAACACTAACGTACGTTGCGTGCCCATACCACGTAAGTTAACAGTGGCTGAACCGCCTGAACCATTATTTGAAGTAGAACCTAAGCTCATACCCGCCGCAGAAGGTTGAGTTGATAATATTTCTTCAACTGACTGGTAACCGCTTTGCATTATAAAGTCAGCTGAAATAACCGTTACTGGGCTAGCTGTTTCAACGTCAGTACGGTTAATACGAGAACCCGTTACTTCAATACGTTCAACTTTGTCTACATCTGTTTCGTTAGCAAAAACATGAGTTGTAGTTAACGCTGCACTACTGGCAACACCAATTACTAATGCGCGCTTTATCGCGCAAGTTATTTTATTCACTGAGCTCAAAATAATTTCCTCTATAAGTACATATCTAGTTCTTAGAACCTAAAAAGACAGCAATTTGTCTATGGCTAAATAGTGCTTTATAAAAGCTCAGAAGTTCGTTACTTAATGCGGTGAAATTGTTATGAATATTGCCAGGATGTAACTTTTGTCGTAAACAGTATATTTATCAACCTAGAAGCTAGCTATGAGTGGTATTATTAATCGAAAAGGTACTTTGTGGTTACGAAATAATTGTCGTCAAAGGACATTTATCCAGAATTACGGCATAAAAAAACCGACTTTCGTCGGTTTTAGTAGTGAAGCATAAAATAAAATTTTAAGCTGCCATCGAGCCTTTCAGTTTATTTAAGGCATTTTTTTCTAACTGTCTCACTCGCTCTGCAGAGATTTGATACTTATTAGCTAAATCTTGCAAGGTTGTTTTATCTTCAGACAACCAACGTCTACGAATAATATCTTGGCTACGTTCATCTAAAGTAACTAAGGCGTTAGACAGACGCTTATTAGCATGAGAAGTATGGTTTTCATCTTCAACTTGAATCGCAATATCTGACTGATGATCTTCAAGGTATAACGCAGGAGAATATGTACTAGCTGAATTATCAACATCGTCAGACGATAATTCAAATGCTTGATCTTGGTTACTCATCCGAGATTCCATTTCTAAAACGTCTTTAGTGGTAACACCAAGCGTTTCAGCAACATTGTTGATCTCATCATTACTAAACCAACCTAAACGTTTTTTGTTTTTACGTAAATTAAAAAACAATTTACGTTGTGCTTTAGTGGTAGCCACTTTAACAATACGCCAATTGCGTAAAACAAATTCATGAATTTCGGCTTTTATCCAATGAACGGCAAACGACACTAAGCGTACACCTACTTCAGGGTTGAAGCGTTTAACCGCTTTCATTAAACCTACATTACCTTCTTGAATCAAGTCTGCTTGTGGTAAACCATATCCGGCATACCCTTTAGCAACATGAATAACAAAACGTAAATGCGACATAATTAATTCTTGCGCCGCTTGTAAGTCATTTTCATAATATAAACGAGTGGCGAGATCATTTTCACGCTCAGCTGTAAGCATTGGAATGCCATAAGCAGATTGCATGTAAGATTCAATACTGCCGCTACGTGGAACCGTAAGCGCCAAAGATTGCATCGGTATACTCATTTTAAAAACCTCTCTTCTAAATTCTTGTCTAACTAGCTCGCGATAATAGCATACATAGTGTGTGTAGGCGAGTAACGAATCACACATTACCCTACAACACAAGACGAAACAACTCGACTCGATAATTTTATCTGTTTTTTTTGTGTATATTTGTTAACATGAAAGTAGTATGGAAACTTTATTCACTATAAAACAATGAGTTAACTAATAGTTAACAGATATATTACTATCGCATTAAGTTTTAAATTTACAGATCTGTAAATTTTAGAGGGTTAAATTTTGTACTCATATATTGCTCGCCAGCCAATTCTAGATATTGATCAACACGTTGTCGCTTATGAGCTATTATTTCGTGATGGAAAAAGTAATAGTTTTCCGGATATCGATCCAAACCAAGCCACTTCAAACATCCTCACCAATAACCATTTAACTTTAGGCTTAGAACAAGTAACTGGAGATTTACCTGCCTATATCAATTTTCATGCTGATACTTTGCTAAGGCATTTCCCTAGCTTTTTAGATCCTAAAAAAGTCGTTTTAGAAATTTTAGAAGATGTACCAGTAACAGATGAGTTACTGGAAGCTTGTAAAGCTTTAAAAAATAAAGGTTATTCCTTAGCTTTAGATGACTTCGATTTTGATGATAAATGGCAAGCGTTTTACCCTATTGTTGATATTATTAAAGTTGATGTCCTTGAATTTTCTATCTTAGAAATTAGCAAATTAGTCAGGAAGTTAGCGGGTTTAAATGTCACGTTATTGGCTGAAAAAGTAGAAACTGTTGCACAGTTTGAAAAGTTAAAAATGTTGGGTTTTACACTTTTTCAAGGTTACTTTTTTGCTAAACCTGAAATGCTCAAACAACGAAAAATTACCACAGCTAAACAAAATATTATTGAATTAATTAGTCAAGCCAGCAAAGTTGATTTAAATATTAATACCATAAGTGATATTTTTGCTGTCGATCCTGGGCTCACCTATAAATTATTACGTTTTATTAATAGTCCAACTTATGGCAGTGGCCAAGAAATCACCTCATTAAAGCATGCACTCGCCTATATTGGCCAAGCAGAGTTGAAAAAATTTATTGCTTTATTAGCACTGTCAGATTTAAGCTCAGATAAAAATTCAGAAATAATGCGACTATCACTCGCTCGCGCGAATTTTTGCGAACAGATAGCTTTATACCGTTTTGAGACTGAAAACCCACCTATAGCTTTTTTGACCGGTATATTGTCGTTAATTGATGGCATTTTAGATCATGACTTAGCAAGTGTCCTTGATATTTTACCTGTGCATGAAGAAATAAAATTGGCACTAAGAAATGAAAAGTCTGATTTAGCTAATTATTTATTATTAGTAAGAAGTGTGGAACAGGGTCTTTGGCAAGAAAGCGAAGTTATTGCTGATGAAATAGGTTTAGACAGTGAAATGTGTTTTCAGGCTTATAAAATGTCACTGTCTTGGGCTGATGAAATGCTCGCTTGCGAAAGATAACAATGAGTTTATAGAACATTAATCTGCTGTGGGTTCAATAGCACGTATATGTTTTCTTACTGAAATATAGCTTCCTGACAAACCTAATAATACGGCAAATAATATTAATGTCATTGCCTCTGAAAAAGAAAGCCCAATAATGAAAAAGTTACTTTGATATAAGTCAGTTAATTCAGCAAGTGCACCCGATAAATACTGAATTAAAATAGCAACACATAACCAAGCAACTAAACCTCCTAAAATACCATACCAAACACCTGCATATAAAAATGGCCGTTGAATAAAGCTATCTGTAGCACCCACTAATTTCATCACCGCTATGGCATCTTTTTGGTTTAAAATTGCCAACCTTATGGTGTTTCCAATGATTAGAACAACAGATAAACAAAGTAATATAGCAACACCAACCACAAGATCTTCAATTAACTTAGCGATAGCTTCTAAGCGTGACAACCATTCAAGGTCTAATTTACCTTGATCTACTTCTCGTTCTTGTTCTAATTTTAACAGTAATTCACCTGCGGCTTGTGATTGACTAGCGCGTTTAGTTGGCGTCACTAAAATAGTGGCTGGCAGTGGATTTTTATCTAAATACTCGAGTGCTTGACCAAAGCCTGATAATACTTTGAATTCTTTTAATGCTTGTTTTGCTGAGATGTAAGTAACTTTAGAGACTTCTGGATAGAGTTCAATACGATGAACCAAATTTTTAGCAGACTTGTCATTAACAGAGAGTTTTAAAAACAAGCTGATTTCTGAAGCTGTATCCCATTGTTCACTGATGGCTTGAGCATTTTTAACAAACAAGTGTAATGTTGCTGGTAATGTTAAACTGATCCCAAGTACTAACACTGTCATCACAGAAGTAAAAGGCGTGCGCCATAAATCACCTAAACTGCCGACACCTTGCTGTACGTGACGAATTAGTCGTGCCATGATTTTTGCCGACAGGTTTCGCTTACCAGAAGAATGATCATTCATCATTTTCATTCCTTACTTGTAAGCCATCAATAACGCCGTCGGTGATCATTGTGCCTTGTTTCAACGTTAACGTACGATACTTCATTCGGGCAATAAGTCCGAGATCATGAGTAGCTATTAATACAGTCACACCAAAATCATTAAACTCTTCAAACAGACGAATAATATCTAGTGATAATTTAGGATCTAAGTTTCCGGTGGGTTCATCGGCAAGTAAAATAGGAGGTTTGTTCACTAAGGCTCGAGCAATACCAACCCGCTGTTGTTCACCGCCAGAAAGCATATTAGGAAAACAACGAAGTTTATCGCTTAAATGTACTTTTTCTAACGCAGCTTCAACACGCTTTTTAGTTTCTTTATGGCTATAACCTTCAATGATTAGCGGTAAAGCAACATTATCAAAGATGGTACGGTCCATAAGCAAATTATGGTTTTGAAATATCATGCCTATTTTACGACGTGCGTATGGAACATCTTTATATTTGATATTCGATATTTCACTACCATTAATTTGAATACTGCCACTGGTTGG
>Ga0209396_1001558_pt1 | contig 25266 bp, 23 predicted proteins | sample GOMGulsemesocosm_6_FD_184638 | JGI IMG/M metagenome (GOLD analysis project Ga0209396, IMG submission 184638) | Methane-oxidizing microbial communities from mesocosms in the Gulf of Mexico - GOM8C Gulf of Mexico (SPAdes) (version 2) | ecosystem: Environmental > Aquatic > Marine > Cold seeps... | reverse complement strand
TTAAAAAGTGGCAGCAAAATGTCGGGCAATTGCTTTACCGATTTTTGTCGACTCAATCTGTCTAATGCAATAACCAAGGCTCTTTTGTCGCTAGACGATAATGTCTCGATAAGATCACTAACACATAACTCCCCTGCTTCCAGACTGTCCCGTTGCGCATGATTTCTGCGGTGCAACAGTTGATAAGAATAGAGAAATCGTCCTAATAAAACGTACGGAAAGTTTTTGTTTCGCATCGGACCGACTCGAGCTTCATATCCGCCGAGCGGCAGGCCCTTTAATTTACTCGTTGCTAATGAGTCAGCTCCAAACCAAGCTGTGCCAGAACCAATAACGCCGCCGCCAATGGCGCCGAGCATAAATGAATGTCCCGCAACGGCCAGATCTAAAGCACCGCCAGCGGCGGCTCCAGCAAGCCCAGCTACGCTCGCCAATTGTTTGCGATCTAACCCCCAGCCATACCATTTATCGGTATCAAAAAGATCATCAGGCAATGAAAGTTCTTGGTTATTTCGCGTTAAGTAGTGATGATGATAGAGTCGCTGTAATTCATCGTGCGCACTTAATTCTTGCTGGCGCATCGATTGGAAAAATTGCTGTTCCAATAAATGTTTAAGGGAACTTGCTTGTCCCTTAGTGAGTACTTTTTGGCTAATTTGATGGGTGGTTAAGGTCTCTAAAAGTTGGGCTGCAATAAAGCAACTTTGCACAGTTTGCTTAATGACATCGCCCTTAAACGCATTTATTAAGGTGGTAATTGCATGAGACCAGGGCGGATGTATCGCTCCAAATGCTTGTAACAAGTCGATATGCTGTTCGCGTTTGGCCATCACGGCATTAAATACCCTCACGACACTAAAGTATTGTCCTAAGGCTAGTTGCCAACTGGCAACATGCTCTTCCCCCATAATAGGATTGATCAATGCCATACTCGGTTGACCGGTCCAACGTAATATCTCCATCTCGGCTTCGTATTCCGCGCTATAAGGACGAGAACCATCGACAACGTATAATATTGCGGCGCCAGCCATGATGGGCTTAAGTAACTCAATTTCATCCTTAAATAGTTCATTACATTGAGGGTCGCTAATCAATGCTTCAATGCAGCAGCGGCGCTGGTCAGCGTTTGGCTTTGTTTGATTAAGCCATGCTAATACTTTACGAGCACGTTGGAAGCCAGGCGTATCCACCAACTGATATTGCTCAAGTCCAATCTCAATCGTAAAATACTCGGCAACATGGGTGGTGCCACTTTGCATTGAAACAGCAACACGATCATCTCTCGCTAAGGTCGAAACAATGGAAGACTTACCTTTATTTGGGTGACCTACCACCGCAAAACACGGGATCATGTTAGTTCCTCATCAATAAATAGCCGCCAACCAGAATGGCTTTGCGTAAAACGGTGCCACTCATCAAGGTGATGACTGGCAATAGGTCGCCAATTATTACCATTAAATTCAAGCGGCATGATCACTCCTGTGCCTGCTGTTAAAAAATCGCTAAGTTCTCCTAGTGGTGGCTCCCACGCAGCGACTAACACGAGCTGCGGTAAAGGATCCCCTAAGGCCTTTTCCTCATCATGACCATGAAATCCAGCTTGATATATGGCGGTGGGCGGTTCAAAAGGTGCGATCGCACGCGCTAGCATCTCGTCCGTTAACGATAACCAACACACGACGTTGTATTCTTTAAATTGCGGGCGAGCGCTATCTAATGGCACGAGCTCGACTTTTACAGGCATGCGATTGACGAGAGGGATCCGCTCGCCAGTTGATTTAACTGCATCAGTCTCGGTCGCGCCAAAGACAACGTTTGCCCATAGACAAGCAATCATCCGAGGGATTAATGCGTAAGTTAGTTGTGCCATTAATAAAAAACGCCACCAGTTGCCGAAATCAACGGCGTTGTTTGATGAGCCGCCATAGCGCAATTCTTGACTCGCAATCAGCAACGCTTTACTCGGTTGAGCTTGCTCATAGAATTGCCATGGCCATGCTAACGTTTTAAGCAATGGGTATATGTGATCAGCACTCAGTAATGTTGAACGCCATACAAATGCGACATCACTAAACAGTAATACAAATAATAAAGCAATTACGCTGCCAAGACTAAAACTAAGGGCAATACGGTGGCTAACTAATGCTAACCAACTCACGAGCCGACCTTCACGCTTAAGCGTTTGAAGCGCAATCCGCCAACTTTTCGGCCATAAGGGTACTGCAATCAAACCATTGGTAATGTAATGCGGCGAAGCGCCACGAGAGAATAAGCCAAAAACCATAAATAGTAGACCGATTAAGGGCAACAAACAAAACAGCAATAAGTAGTGTACTAAGTTAACTCGACCCAGTTCATCTGCGGAAATAATTGCACCACAACTGACGGCCCCTAATAAGAAAACGAGCGTACACAATGACTTACTATAATGAGAAATAACCGATTGTTCCACAGACAGTTTCACTTAATGGTAAAACGTTAATATTGAACGTTTTACGCAGATGATGCAAATACTAGATTGTAATAGTTCATGTCGACAGTAGTGATTAAGCGAACAGATCAATACCTTTATCTGAACCGTTATCATCAGGTTGCGGTTTAGCTGTTGTACCTGCTGTGTTTCGTCGTTCGTTGCTATTTTTACGACGATCATCGCTGTGATGTTTTGAGGGACTGTCGCCCTCTTTGTCAAAATATTTAAGCTTAGCGCTGTCGCTAATCCGCTTTACATCTTGCTTCACCTTAGAAATTGAGTTTCCAAGTGGTGGCGGCAATACCGAATAAACTGAATCTTGGCTCATAAGTGACTCCCAATGTTATTAAACACTTATAGATAATATCGGCTTATAACGAACAAACTTTAGCCATTATAGATTGTCAAGCCAGCCTTGCGCACGACAGCCGTTCAATTGCTGTTTAATTTGTTAATGACATCGCATTATTTTAAAAAAGAGATGGCTTGTTAGATAAAATTCATTACAATAGACGTCTAGACGTAAATACACCCGTATTACGATCATTTAAATTTTAGTTATCAGAAGGCATTTTTGCTATGGCGCAACACCTTTTTACCTCAGAATCTGTTTCTGAAGGACATCCAGACAAGATTGCAGATCAAATATCAGATGCAGTTTTAGATGCAATTTTGGAACAAGATCCCAAAGCACGTGTTGCCTGTGAGACTTATGTCAAAACTGGTATGGTAATGGTTGGTGGTGAAATAACAACATCAGCATGGGTAGATATCGAAGAAATCACTCGTCGTACCGTGCGAGAGATTGGTTACACTAATTCAGATATGGGCTTTGATGCTGATTCTTGTGCAGTATTAAATGCTATTGGTAAACAGTCTCCTGACATTAATCAAGGTGTCGACCGTGAAGATCCTAGAGAGCTAGGTGCTGGTGACCAAGGATTAATGTTTGGCTACGCCAGTAATGAAACAGATGTACTGATGCCAGCGCCTATCACTTATTCTCATAAGTTGGTTAAACGCCAAGCGCAAGTACGTAAAGACGGTACATTACCTTGGTTACGTCCTGATGCGAAGTCACAAGTGACTTTCGCCTATGACAATGGCATCATCACCGGTATCGATGCGGTTGTATTGTCAACGCAACATTGCGACACAATAAGCCAACCAGACTTAATTGAAGCGGTAATGGAAACAATCATCAAGCCGGTATTACCAGAAAAATGGTTAACGAAAGATACTAACTTTTTCATTAACCCAACTGGCCGCTTTGTTATCGGCGGACCAATGGGCGATTGTGGTTTAACCGGTCGTAAAATTATCGTTGATACCTACGGCGGTATGGCACGTCACGGTGGCGGCGCATTTTCTGGTAAAGATCCATCAAAAGTGGACCGCAGTGCTGCTTATGCTGCGCGTTATGTAGCGAAAAACATTGTCGCTGCCGGTCTAGCTGACCGATGTGAGCTTCAATTGTCTTATGCCATCGGTGTAGCCGATCCGACATCTATTAGCATTGAAACGTTTGGGACAGGAAGAATCAGCGAAGATAAATTGATCGCGTTAGTACGCCGTCACTTTGACTTGCGCCCATATGGTTTAATTGAGATGTTAGACTTGAATCGTCCGATTTATCTGCCTACCGCTGCCTACGGACATTTTGGTCGCGAAGAGTTCCCATGGGAACGTACCGATAAAGCACAAGCTTTGAAAGATGACTCTGGCGTATAGATTTACGCTATAGACCAAAAAATGCCAGCAAATAGCTGGCATTTTTATTCCGAACAACGAAATACCGACATACTTGGCCACCAAAGTAGCCTTTAAGTATTTTTTACGATAATTTCTACGGCACTAAATAAAATACCCATCAGTAAACCACCGAACAAAAAGAGCATGCTGTAATACAACAAGCGCCTAAACCTTTGCTCATCACTGTTCATAAATTCATTAGCTAATTGTAGCTAACCCTCCCATGTAAGGACGAAGTACTTCTGGTACACAAATGCTACCATCGGCTTGCTGGTTATTTTCTAGGATAGCAACTAACGTACGACCGACCGCTAATCCAGAACCATTGAGTGTATGTAATAGCTCCGGCTTCTGTGTTTCTTTATTACGGAAACGCGCCTGCATACGACGTGCTTGGAAATCACGCGTATTACTACAGCTTGAAATTTCGCGGTAACAATCTTGTGTTGGCAACCATACTTCAAGATCGTAGGTCTTAGCCGCCGTGAAGCCCATATCACCAGTACATAACAATACCTTACGATAAGGTAACTCTAATAATTGTAGCACTTTTTCAGCATGTCCGGTTAATGCTTCAAGCGCCGCATCCGATTCACTTGGTTTAACCAATTGAACCATTTCAACTTTATCAAACTGATGTTGACGAATAAGCCCTTTAACATCACGTCCGTAAGAACCTGCTTCACTTCTAAAGCACGGCGTATGCGCAGTGAATTTTAGTGGCAGTTTATCTTCATCGACAATTTCGTCACGCATTAGGTTAGTTAATGGCACTTCAGCAGTCGGGATAAGGCTTAAACCAGTACCCTCTTCATTGGCGGGGTTGGTATGGAATAAGTCTTCACCAAACTTTGGCAATTGTCCGGTGCCACGTAAGCTATCAGCGTTAACTAAATAAGGAACATAAGCTTCGGTATAACCATGCTCATCGGTATGTAAATCAAGCATGAACTGTGCAAGCGCACGATGCATCCGCGCGATGTGGCTTTTTAATACCACAAAACGTGAACCACTTAGTTTTACAGACGCCGCAAAATCGATGCCGCCAAGCGCTTCGCCGATATCGCTATGATCTTTGGGTTCGAAATCAAACGCGCGTGGTGTTCCCCAACGAAGTACTTCAACATTCTCATCTTCGTCTTTGCCAATAGGCACTTCTGCATCTGGAAGATTAGGAATACCAGCAACAATATCATCAAGTTCAATTAATAAAGTACTTAGTTCAGATTTTGCTGTTTCTAACTGCTCACCTAATTCGCCAACCTGCGCTAAAAGCGGTGCAATATCTTCGCCACGCGCTTTCGCTTGGCCAATTGACTTTGAACGTGTATTTCGCTGCGCTTGTAACTCTTGTGTGGCCACTTGTAACGTTTTGCGGCGTTCTTCAAGGTCGGCAATCAATGCAACGTCTAGCGTATAGCCACGCTGTGCAAGGCGCTGTGCAGTTTGTTCTAATTCACTTCTTAGGTATTTAGGATCTAGCATTATTTTTTCCGAAATTCTTAATGATATTTGTCAATGGTGATGTATTCACCACTGAAATTATTTACTGACTAACCACAACCCTATTGCCGCTGCACTTAGCCCTAATATAACGTTTAATAGCACATTTAATAGTGCCTTTAGCCAATCGCCGTGTTGAAGTAACAACACCGTATCGAGTGAAAAAGTAGAAAAAGTCGTGAAGGCGCCTAAAAATCCGACGCCCAACGCAATTCTTGCCTGAGGTAGCAAACTACCCGACTCAATTAGACCAAATAGTAGACCCATTAAAAATGAACCTACGAAATTGGCGATAAGTGTACCAAAAGGAAAGCCTTTACCAAATAGGTTAATTGCCAAATGTGCCAATGAATAGCGAGAAACTGCACCAAACGCACCACCTAGGGCAATAATTAAAATATTATTCATATCTTTTTTGGTTACTACCTTGATCAAGTTGCTTTAAATAGCGCAGTTTTTCCGCGATTTTCGCCTCTAAGCCACGGCTTGTGGGTTGATAAACGTCAATATCAGCCAATTGTGGCGGTAAATAGCACTCACCGGCGGCATAAGCATTCTCTTCGTTATGGGCATAACGATAAGATTCACCGTAGCCCAAATCGCTCATTAATTTTGTAGGCGCATTGCGCAGGTGATTTGGCACCTCGAAGTCCATTTGAGATTTTACTAAATCTTTCATTTGACTAAAAGCCATATACACGGCGTTACTCTTGGGAGCACACGCCAGGTAAATAACGGCCTGTGCTAAGGCACGTTCCCCTTCTTTAGGTCCAACGCGATGAAAGCAATCCCATGCGCTAAGGGCGATCTGCATCGCTTTAGGATCTGCATTTCCAATGTCTTCTGACGCTATCGCCAGTAAACGACGGCCAACGTATAATGGGTCGGCACCAACAGCTAATAAGCGACAGAACCAATAAAGCGCACCATCAGGTGAAGAGCCTCGAACCGACTTATGTAATGCCGAGATGAGATCGTAGTATAGGTCACCCTTATTATCGAATTGGCTCACCTTGTCGCCGCATACTTGCGACAACATATCCATCGTGACTTCTAATTGCTCATCAACAACTAAATCGCCAAGCAGTTCAAGGTAGTTTAAAGCCATCCTCGCATCACCCTGTACGATATGTGCGAGCGCTTGCTTGACTTGATCACTTAACACGAGCCCTGAGTCCCCTAACCCGCGATCGTGGTCGCAAAGGGCTTGGTCAACTAGGTCAATAATGTCTTGCTGGCTTAAGCCCTTAAGCAAATAGACTCTAGCGCGTGACAGTAATGCATTGTTCAACTGAAAAGAGGGGTTTTCGGTGGTGGCGCCGATAAAAATAACGGTTCCATCCTCTATATACGGCAAGAATGCGTCTTGCTGAGACTTGTTAAACCGATGCACCTCATCAACGAAAAGGAGTGTACGACGCGATTGTGACTGGGCAACTCGCTGCGCATTTTCTATTGCCGCGCGGATTTCTTTAACACCAGAGGTAACCGCCGATATGCGTTCAACATGGGCATCAACATAATGTGCAACCAATTCAGCGAGGGTTGTTTTCCCCGTCCCCGGCGGCCCCCATAAAATCATTGAATGGGCGCGCCCAGCTTCCAACGCCTTACGCAATGGTTTATTGGGCCCAAGTATATGCGCTTGACCAATATATTGTTCGAGGGTTTGTGGCCGCATCCGCGCCGCTAACGGCGCGAAATCAGGTGAAAAATCTAGCGGTAAACTACTCAAGCTAATCGTGCCTTATCTTATGTTGCGTTGATCGTCGATATCGATGCCATCCGGCACCGTGAATGTAAACGCATCGGCGCTTAATGTTGGTGCTTTATCGAAGGCACTAAGGGTAAAATTACTTGATTGACCTTGGCTATCGAGTAATTTTAATGATACCAAGACATCATTTTTAAAAGACATATCAATCTGACGAGTCAACGCTTGTGGATCTTTTGATTTTATCGAATAAGTATCGCCAAGTTGACTGACCGTAAATTGCGACCACGCTGCATCGGTTTGATTAGCTATCAACCATAACGGTGATTGCATCACTGTTTCATCGAGGCTAAGTATGCTGACCTGCTCAACAAATGGATTGTAGACCCATACCGAGCTACCATCGGACACAATCAGTGATTCATCAGGTTCATTGGTGAGCCATGAAAACTGGTTAGGTTGTGATACCTTAACGCTACCCGCCGCCGCCTGAATCAATAATCCCTTCGCATCAAATACTTGCTGCTCAAATTGTGCTGAAAACTGCGGGATAAGGGTTAACTTACTTCGCAATTCTAATGCTGATTGATTAGTTTCAATCGTTAGATTGGCGCTATCAACTGCCGGCAGCACGGTGGCATGAATGACTGGCGTACTCATTAATATCGCGATCAAAACAACTAATTTATTTTTTAACATAACAACCTTATTTACATTTTTGGTGCTGGCGGGGCGATCACCTCACGCGTACCATTGTGGCCAGGTGAACTTACGACACCCGATGCTTCCATTTGTTCAATCAAGCGCGCTGCGCGATTGTAACCAATTTTGAATTTTCGTTGCACACTGGATATTGAGCCACGACGTGTTTCGGTAACAAAGGCTACTGCATCATCGTAAAACTCATCATTTTCATCATCACCTTCGACCGCTTCACCCGGTAATAGAATTGACTCGCTAGACTCGCCAGAAAGAATCGCATCAATGTAATTCGGTTTACCGCGTAATTTCCAGTCTGCAACGACTTTATGAACCTCATGATCATCGACAAAGGCGCCATGGACGCGGGTTGGTACACCGGTACCAGGCGGTAAATACAACATATCACCCTGACCAAGTAACTGTTCAGCGCCCTGTTGATCTAAAATAGTCCGTGAATCGACTCGAGATGATACTTGGAACGCAATTCGTGTTGGGATATTGGCTTTGATAAGACCGGTGATGACATCAACAGACGGCCGCTGCGTTGCTAGGATCAAGTGAATCCCGGCGGCCCGTGCCTTTTGAGCGATTCGTGCGATCAATTCTTCTACTTTTTTGCCGACAATCATAATCATGTCTGCAAATTCATCAACGATAACCACAATGCTCGGTAACGTTTCTAATTCAGGTGCTACCTCGTCCATGCTATCGCCCGGTTTCCACAACGGATCAGTCAATGGGACGCCAGCCTCTTTCGCCGCAATAATTTTGGCGTTATAGCCAGCGAGGTTACGTACTCCAACAGCCGAGAGTAGTTTATAACGACGTTCCATCTCACCAACACACCAACGCAATGCGTTTGCGGCTTCTTTCATATCAGTCACAACTTCTGATAATAAATGTGGGATGCCTTCGTAAACTGATAGCTCTAACATTTTGGGATCTATCATAATCATCCGGACTTGCTCCGGTGTTGATTTATATAGCAGCGATAAAATCATCGCGTTAACGCCAACTGATTTACCGGAGCCTGTTGTACCCGCGACCAACAAATGAGGCATTTTCCCGAGATCTACCACCACCGGACTACCAGCAATGTCTTTACCTAACACCATGGTTAAAGGCGATTTAGCCATACTAAACTTGTCACTAGATAGATTTTCACGTAAATATACTATTTCACGATTCTCATTTGGGATCTCAATCCCGATAACGCTCTTACCGGGAATAACCTCTACCACCCGGACACTAAGCGCCGACAGCGAGCGCGCTAAATCTTTAGACAAACCACTAATTTTACTGACCTTAATACCAGGGGCTAAATCCAATTCAAAACGGGTAATAACAGGTCCAGGGAATACATCCACCACGACCGCTTGGACGTTGAAGTCGAGCAATTTAGCTTCAACTAACCGAGATACCCGGTCAAGATCTTCTTGCGCGATTGGATTCATCAGTTTCTTTGGTGCATCCAGTAGTTCTAGCGGTGGTAATGGGGTAGTCGATCGGCGAACAGGCGGTAAACCGTCTATTCCGCGGTCTTCACGGTCGTCATCAATCTCTACCACTTTCGGTTGCACGGCAGCGATAGCATCTGCGAGGGCTTGATTAGAAGGCTCGCCAATATCTTCGATGCGACCTAGATTAGGTTCGTGACTTGGCACGATATCGCCAAGGTCGCCCATATTTAGCTGTGGCCTCTGATAAGGGCTTAAATCGTTATCTAGCATCTCATCATGAGACAAGGTAGAAATTTGTTCGCGGTCGGATTCAACGTCACTTTCTATTACCGGAGCAGTTGGAGCCGTTATCGCCTGATGCACTGCGCTGGTCAGCTCCGCTGGTGTATCATTTGTTAGCTGTGGAACCGTTTTTTCTTCATCTACGCTTAACGATGCAATTATGTCTGATTGCGTTGTCTCAACATTCGCCCGCTGCTGTGCTTTTCGCGCACGGTAATTGACGGGTATTTGCCACAACCACTTCAAGATCTTAACGACCATAGCACCAGTATGTTCAACAACCTGAATCCAACTTATGCCAGTGAGTAATGTCATTCCAGTGGCAACAAAACACACTAATAATAGCGTTGTGCCTAAGAAATTGAAATTTGGTAGCATCGCGGTCGCAATAAGCTCACCAATAACCCCGCCGGCTGAAAATGCTTGATGAATGTCATCGAAGTTGATACTCGCGCTCGCCAAAACACCGAACGCTGTTAAGAAAAACCCGATAAATCGTAAGCCAAGTGTAAAAAAGTCGATAGCGCGAATCTTATGGTGTGCTTTAAATAACACATAGCCCAATCCCGCCAATAAAAAAGGCAAGCTATAGGCTAGAAAGCCAACACTAAAAAATAGAATATCCGCTAAATAAGCACCAGTGTGCCCCATCCAATTCTTAGAGATGCCAGAAACTGCCGTTTGAGTCCATGCGGCGTCCATAGGGTTGAAACTATATAATGCTAAAAGCAAATACAATGATAACAACGTTGTGGTCACAATTGAGGCTTCTAAAACACGTTGCATACCACTAATAGCCATTGGTTCTCGGCTTTGCTCCACATCACTTTCACTCTCCGGTGGCACTATATTCTCTGACGACAAAGGTTACTCCCTTATTACAATGTTTAGCGGCGCTTTATTTTTAATAATTAAACGGATCAATACGGGTGAGTTTACCACACAAAATATCAGGTAAAAACACCATGTTCACGCCCCAACTGATTAGATTTTAACTAAAATACCAATGTTAAATGAAAATAGGCTGAATATGCGCTTTGCTTGGTTAGTTAAGTATGTTTATCTGAGTCGAATACTTAACCTCTTCCATCACCACATAGGTTCGAGAATCCTTAATATCCGGCAACGCTAGGAGCGTTTCATTGAGTACTTTACGATAAGTCGACATGTCTGACACTCGTGTTTTGAGCAAATAATCAAAGTCTCCAGAGACTAAATGACATTCAAGGATTGAGTTGAGTTCACTGGCGGCGAGATTAAAACGATCAAAGACATCAGCACTAGAGCGATGCAACGTGATCTCAACGTAAACCATTAGCGAGGCGTCCAGTAGATTTGGGTTTAGTAAAGCAGTGTATTGGCGAATAACATTGTCTTTCTCCAATCGCTTGACCCGCTCTAAGCACGGCGTGGGGCTGAGCCCAACCCTTCGTGACAATTCGACATTAGATATCCGACCATCATTTTGCAATTCTCTGAGGATGTTTCTGTCTATACGATCAAGTTCCATAAACCAGCATTTAACCAATGAGCAGTGTAATAACCTACCAATGTAACATAAGACAGAGTAAACAACTACAAATATGGCCTATGAGTCTAAACTACAGTCAATAATTTTATGATTGATTGTCTATAATTACCAACATAAATAATCCAATAATAACCAGCAGGAAAAGAATATGATTATCGGCGTACCTAAAGAAATTAAAAACCACGAATACCGTGTCGGCATGGTTCCAGCAAGTGTTCGCGAGCTTATCCAAAATGGCCATAGCGTTATTGTAGAAACGACTGCTGGTGACGGCATCGGTTTTTCTGATCAAGATTATATTTCTGTTGGTGCATCGATTTCTAATGATGCGGCCAGTGTTTTCGCGACTGCAGAAATGATTGTTAAGGTCAAAGAGCCTCAAGCAGTAGAGCGCGCGATGTTACGTCAAGGGCAAATACTATTTACTTACTTGCATTTGGCCCCTGACTTGCCTCAAACTCAAGACCTTATCGATTCAAAAGCAATTTGTATCGCTTATGAAACAGTTACTGACCGTAACGGTGGCTTACCTTTACTTGCACCTATGTCTGAAGTTGCCGGTCGTATGTCAATTCAAGCGGGCGCACAAGCGCTAGAAAAATCTAACGCAGGCCGTGGCATGCTATTAGGTGGCGTTCCTGGTGTTGAACCAGCTAAAGTTGTTGTTGTTGGTGGTGGTATGGTTGGTAACAACGCAGCACAAATGGCCGTTGGCATGGGTGCTGAAGTGACTATCTTAGATCGTAACATCGATACCCTTCGTCGCCTTAACGTCCAATTTGGCAATACAGCAAAAGTATTGTACTCGACGGCTGATACGCTAGAAAAAGAAGTGCTCGCGGCAGATCTCGTTATTGGCGGCGTATTAATTCCAGGCGCAGCAGCGCCGAAATTAATCACTAAAGCGCACATCGCAGCCATGAAGCCTGGTGCTGCAATCGTTGATGTTGCTATTGACCAAGGTGGTTGTATTGAAACGTCATACGCAACGACACATCAAGATCCAACATTCATCGTTGATGATGTTGTGCATTATTGTGTAGCGAACATGCCTGGCGCAGTACCTCGTACATCAACATTCGCACTCAATAACGCAACATTACCATTTATTATTGAATTAGCGAATAAAGGGTATAAAGAAGCATTAAGCAGCAATGAGCACTTCCTTAATGGTCTCAATGTCATTGATGGCAAGATCACTTGTGAAAGTGTTGCAACGGCTCTTGGCCTTGATTATGTTGATGCAAGACAAGCAATTGCTTAATTATTTATTCATTTAATATCAAAAGGAGAGCGAAATGCTCTCCTTTTTTGTTTTACCAATTACATTAAGTAAGTGCTCTCGTGGCGCGAAAGTAAGATAAACGAGAGCACATGTTCATTGTTCCAGACTGAACAGAAGCAACTACGTCCTGTAGGCGAGGCGCTCAATTAATTTCGACATAGCAAGTTCTCTGCTCCCAGCAGAACTTAAGCACGTGCATCCGTGTACTCGATGTCGATATTAGGGCAATGCATCGAGCACATTGCCGAGCAATAGCAGGCTATTGGGGTTAAAAGAACCAAAGCAATCGTTTATTTTAGCCTGCACAAGAGGTCAATTAATTAATGTAATTGGTATTATAGCACTTGTAAAACTTGTACTTGCCCCCATCAATCTTTATATTGCCTAGCAAAATATTTAAACGCACACATTCAGGAGTCCTCATGAGCGACGTTAAACATTGTCAGTTACTTATCCTTGGGTCTGGCCCAGCCGGATACACTGCCGCAGTATACGCTGCGCGCGCTAACCTTAAGCCAGTATTGGTAACAGGTATTCAACAAGGTGGTCAATTAACGACGACCACAGAAGTAGAAAACTGGCCAGGTGATGCCAACGACCTTACAGGTCCAGCACTAATGGATCGAATGAAAGAACACGCAGAAAAATTCGATACAGAAATTATTTTTGATCATATTCACAGCGTAGATTTCTCTAAGCGCCCATTTACACTTACTGGTGATAACCAAGTTTTCACTGCCGATGCCGTTATCCTAGCAACAGGTGCATCAGCTAAGTACATTGGTTTACCGTCAGAAGAAGAATTCATGGGCCGCGGCGTTTCTGCCTGTGCAACCTGTGATGGTTTCTTCTATCGTGGCAAGGAAGTGGCCGTAGTTGGTGGTGGTAATACAGCCGTCGAAGAAGCCCTTTATTTATCAAATATCGCTTCTAAGGTCCATATGGTTCATCGCCGCGAAACATTCCGCAGCGAAAAAATCTTAAGTGATAGGCTGATGGAAAAAGCGAAGAACGGCAATATCGAATTGCACCTTAACTCAACACTGAGTGAAGTTGTCGGTGACCAAATGGGCGTTAATGGCCTTAAGCTTGCCGGCACCAATGGTAATACCGATAGCGAATTAGCCGTAGACGGTGTATTTATCGCGATTGGTCATCAACCAAACACTGGAATATTTGAAGGTCAACTTGAAATGGACAACGGTTACCTGAAAGTACAATCTGGACTGGCCGGTAACGCAACTCAAACGTCTGTAGAGGGTGTTTTCGCTGCGGGTGATGTATTCGACCAACATTACCGTCAAGCCATTACATCTGCTGGCTCAGGCTGTATGGCCGCACTCGATGCAGAGCGTTTCTTAGACGCACAGTAATTGAGTAAAAAAAGCCTAACACATTGTGTTAGGCTTTTTTAATTGTATATTACAAAATTTTATCAATGAATACGCCGGTCTCAAAATGAACGAGGCGTATTTTATCTTCGGCGCGGTATACGGTATTGTTTTTATTGGATAACACGATTGTTTGCCTTGCACCGTCACTTAAACTGACTTGCATTTCAAACAAATGAATTTTGATCTCGCTTTCCAATTCATTACTGATAGACATTCTGTGATTGTGTCTAAGTACACTATCGAGTACCATTTTGACATCAAATGCAGAACCGCCACCATGCTGATAACCTAACACCCCACCAATCAACGCACGGCCAAATAACGCCCATCCCCTACTCTGGTCACGTAGTAAATCCGCTTCACTTAGCTTACGTACACTTAAAATCGTTGCGGATTCAACTTTAGAAATGCTAATCGTTTGTTCATCAGCAACAGTGTATCTCGCGCTTAAAATAAAAAATGCAACTGCCAAAATGTAAGCGATCAACTTCATCTTGTTCTCCATGTAATTTTATTCAACGCCTAATCAGCCCATCGATGATTGTTTTCAATGGGCGACTGTGTAAAGCTATAGCAAATACACATATAACGAATACTAAACCAACTAACCGTATGGCGCAACTAACATTATTAAAAGGTCCGGCGGATAAATTTCCTCCTGTCTATAAAGCTCTCGCTGAGCCGAATGGTTTATTAGCCATTGGTGGTCAGATGGATACCGCTCGATTGATGAGTGCTTATGCTCAAGGAATTTTCCCTTGGTATAGTAAAGGTGAACCTATCATGTGGTGGTCCCCAGATCCTCGATGCATCATAGAGACAGAGAAATTCCATGTTAGCCGGAGCTTTTCGCGATTTATTAAGAAGCAACCTTTCGTCGTCACTATAAACAACGCGTTTAGCCAAGTTATTTATCAATGTGCGCAGCCGCGAAGTTATGAAAAGGAAACGTGGATAAACGATGATATTATCCACGCTTACACCCAATTACATCAGGATGGACTCGCGCACAGTATTGAAGTGTGGCAGCACGACCAATTGGTTGGTGGCGTTTACGGGATATTTATAGCCAACACGTTTTGTGGTGAGTCTATGTTTTCTTTACGTCCGAACGCATCGAAAACGGCGCTATATGCATTAAGCTGTTGGCTCAAAGCCCATCGTGTTCACTATATCGACTGCCAAATACCCAACCCCCACTTAATGTCCTTAGGTGCAAGAGAAATGCGCCGACATGATTTTATCAATCACTTAAATGAAGACACGCTCAATAGTGCGCCGTTCGCGATTGACTGGTCGCCTAAGGTCATTCCCTATGAGTGATGTCTACCAGCTCAAGTTAGGATTAACTGGCGAGTTTGCATGCAGCTATATACCTGAACGGCGAGAGAAATTACTGATGGTTCACCCCAAGGAGCAAAATTGCAGTGAAGTATATCAACAATTGATGGACAAAGGATTTCGTCGTGGCGGTGATAACGCCTATCGGCCACATTGCCCAGATTGTAGTGATTGCCATAGCATAAGAATCGATGTCTCGGAGTTTGTTGCTTCGAAAAGTCAAAAAAGAACTTTAGCTAAAAACAAAGATATTGAACTTGTGGTCACCAATCGGTCCACTCCTCAATACTTTGAGCTCTACAGTCGGTACATCAGTCAGCGTCATGCCTCCGGCAGCATGTATCCTCCAACGCGTGAAACATTAAGCACCTTCACTGAGTGTAGCTGGCTTGAGCGCCAATTTATCGAAGGGTATCTAGATAAGGAATTAGTTAGTGTTGCTGTGTGCGATAGTGTTGATAATGCCCTATCGGCGGTCTATACCTTTTTTGAACCGACGCTAGCAAAACAATCACTCGGTCAATTCAATATATTGCAACAAATAGCATTAGCGAAGCAATTAAATAAGCGTTATCTCTATCTCGGTTATCAAATAGATGATTGTGATGCGATGAATTATAAGAAAAATTACCGCCCAAATGAGCGTTTCATCGAAGAACAGTGGATAAAGTTTAAAAAATAGCGGGTAAGCCTTTACACGAAGGGCGAATTACGTCATCATTTGCGCCCATAAATTAGCAGCAATTAAGTTGTTTAATATTTATGCAACTTTTAATTAAAAACGACAGGAATAAGTCTTAAAATGGCAAAAGAAGACAACATTGAAATGCAAGGCACTGTATTAGACACACTACCTAATACAATGTTCCGCGTAGAATTAGAAAATGGTCATGTTGTAACCGCGCATATTTCTGGCAAAATGCGTAAAAACTACATCCGTATTCTTACAGGCGATAAAGTAACAGTACAACTTACACCTTACGATCTTTCTAAAGGTCGCATCGTTTTCCGTGCGCGTTAATTATTACATTATGTTGTAAATCTATTTTTACAACATAATAAAAAAGCCCATCATTTGATGGGCTTTTTTTGTGACTTAAATCTAGTTAGAGTTAAGCATTTTCCATTTCGTTAAGTGGAATGTAGGTGAAATCAAGTTTGCCATCCTTCAAGCCAACACTCACCGTGCCTCCCTTCACTAATTGACCAAACAGTAACTCATTAGCCATTGGTTTCTTCAGGTGCTCTTGAATCACTCGCGTCATTGGTCGTGCGCCCATTTTCTTGTCATAGCCTTTGTTGACTAACCAAACGCGTGCTTCTTTAGACACTTCAAGGGTTACGCACTTATTATCGAGCTGCGCTTGCACTTCAACCACAAACTTATCTACAACTTGATCGATAATGCTGTGATCTAAACTATTAAACCAAACGATAGAATCTAAACGATTACGAAACTCTGGCGTAAACAGTCTATTGATCTCTTGCATCGCATCGGTCGAGTTATCTTGGACCTTAAAGCCGATAGATTTACGCTCAGTTTCAGTCGCGCCCGCATTAGTTGTCATCACGACTATAACGTTTCTAAAGTCCGCTTTGCGTCCATTATTATCGGTGAGACTACCATGGTCCATCACTTGTAATAGCAAGTTGTAGACATCGCCATGTGCTTTCTCAATCTCATCGAGTAATACAACGCAATGTGGGTGTTTTCGTACGGCATCGGTTAACAGACCGCCTTGATCATAACCGACATAACCTGGAGGCGCGCCAATTAGTCGACTAACGGTATGGCTTTCAAGGTACTCAGACATATCAAAGCGGATCAGTTCAACCCCTAAACTTATGGCAAGCTGTTTACAGACTTCCGTTTTACCGACCCCAGTAGGGCCTGCAAAGAGAAATGAGCCAATTGGCTTGTCTTCGTTGCCTAACCCAGAACGTGATAGTCTAATCGCACTAGTAAGCTTCTCAATGGCAGGATCTTGTCCAAATACCACCAATTTAAGGTTACGGTCTAAGTTCTTCAGTAAATCAACATCTGAAGAGGAAACCGATTGCTCCGGGATCCGTGCCATTTTTGCGATAATAGATTCAATCTGAGCAACATCAATCACACTATCTTCGTCACTGTCACGGGTCATCGCAACACGAGCGCCCGCTTCATCAATAATATCGATGGCTTTATCTGGTAGGAAACGCTCAAGGATATATTTATCAGACAGCTTAGCCGCCGCACGTAATGCCGCCCGCGTATATGTGACGTTATGATGCTCTTCATAACACTGTTTCAAGCCGATTAAAATCTCGGTGGTTTCGTCAATAGTTGGTTCAACCACATCAATTTTTTGGAATCTTCTTGCTAAAGCTCGATCCTTTTCAAAAACCCCTTGGAATTCTTGATAAGTTGTTGAGCCGATACACCGTAGTTGACCACTCGATAGCAGTGGTTTTAACAGGTTTGAAGCGTCCATCATGCCACCAGAAGCGGCGCCAGCACCAATAATAGTATGGATTTCATCAATAAAAAGAATTGACGACGGTTCTTTTTGAAATTCTTTTAATACTGCTTTAAAACGTTTTTCAAAGTCACCACGATATTTTGTGCCCGCTAAAATAGCGCCCATGTCGAGGGAATAAATGACATGCTCTTTAATAATATCCGGGACATCATCATTAACGATTCGATAGGCTAAGCCCTCTGCAATAGCCGTTTTACCAACACCTGCTTCACCGACCAATAACGGATTGTTTTTTCGTCGACGTGATAGTACTTGAATCGTACGTTCAACTTCAGTTTGGCGACCTATTAATGGGTCAATCAGGCCAGCACGAGCCGCATCATTTAGATTACTGGCATACTTAGTGAGCGCGCTACCCTTTGATTGTTCTTCTTCAGCATTGGGTTGCTCAAGACCAGGAACTGGCTCATTTTCACCGTCTTTAGACACGCCATGCGAAATGTAATTGACAACATCGAGACGTGAAACGTTTGATTTTTTGAGTAAGTAAGTTGCTTGCGATTCTTGTTCACTAAAAATTGCGACTAAGACATTAGCGCCGGTAACTTCGCTATTTCCTGAAGATTGAACATGGAATACTGCACGTTGTAGTACTCGCTGGAATCCTAGCGTTGGCTGAGTTTCTCGCCCTTCTTCATCGAGTGCTAATAGCGGTGTGGTTTCTTCGATAAATGAACTAATGTCAGCTTGCAGCGTTTTAAGATCTGCACCACAGGCTAGTAATGCTTGTTTAGCTGATTCGTTATCGATAAGTGCGAGTAGGAGATGCTCTACTGTCATAAACTCATGACGTTTGGCACGGGCGTCTCGAAACGCATTGTTTAAGGTAAGTTCTAGTGATTTATTTAACATAAATTTCCCCTTGTAAAAAGTTCACTACTGATGCCATTCAAACTTCTTCCATCGTGCATAAGAGTGGGTGTTCATGTTCTCTTGCGCAATCATTAACTTGGCCAACTTTAGTTTCAGCGATATCGGCACTATAGACACCACATGTCGCTTTTCCGTGCTCATGAACCATCATCATTAACTGGTAAGCTTCTTCTTCTTGCTTTGAGAAGAATACTGTCAGTACTTCCATTACAAAGTCCATAGGCGTGTAATCATCATTGTTCAAAATAACTTGATACAATGATGGTGGTTTTAATGCTTGTTTTTGAGTGTCTTTCTCAAGCACAAACTCAAATTCACCCGAATCACTCATAATTTAATTTTAGACCTTATTTTCTATTTAAGTATATTTTTACATGTTTTTTAATCAATAAAACAGTTTTTTTCTTGACTGATATTTAATTTTGTTTAACTATTCTAATAGTAATTACGTATTTTATCATTGATTACAATGTTTAAATCTGAGAATTGCTAAAAATTTGAAGCAGAACATCGAACTAAAAAGGAATTTGGCGTATGGCTACTGGAACAGTGAAATGGTTTAATAATGCAAAGGGCTTTGGTTTTATTTGTCCTGATAGTGGTGGTGAAGATATATTTGCACATTACTCTGTCATTGAGATGGAAGGCTACCGTACCTTAAAGGCCGGACAAGAAGTATCTTATGAATTGCAAAGTGGACCTAAAGGCGCACACGCAGAAAAGATCAGCCCCGTGTTAGTTGAAGAATTAACACCTGAAGTATAGAGATAAACTGGTTAACGTTGTTAAATGCTTTGATGCTCGCAATGATAATGGTTCGCTATTATTCTTACGAGTGCCTAGCGTTCCAACTATACTCGCTCTTTCGAGCCACCATGGTATATTGGGTGTTAATCACGCTATAATAGTGCATGATCCATTAAGTTAACTTATTCGATAATGCACTTACACAAAAAACGAATTTCCGACACGACCAAAAAACCCACCAACAAGTACAATCGTTCTCGTAAGAATGAGACCGTGACGACGACAAAAATAGTCTTATTTAACAAACCATTTGATGTCCTTAGTCAATTTACTGATGGCGGTGAACGAGCGACATTGGCCGACTATATTAGCGAAAAAGAAGTCTATGCTGCCGGGCGTTTAGACCGCGATAGCGAAGGCTTATTACTACTAACCAACGATGGTAAATTACAAGCGAAGATCACTCAACCGACCCGTAAAACGACTAAAACCTATTGGGCACAGGTCGAAGGGATACCCAGTCAGGACAAACTTGACCAATTAAGTCAGGGGGTCGAATTAAAAGATGGCATGACACTCCCGGCAACAATTACGCTCATTGAACAACCTTCTTCATTATGGCCACGCAATCCTCCGATTAGAGAGCGCCAAAACATTCCGACGACTTGGTTAGAGATCACCATCAGTGAGGGACGTAACCGCCAGGTTCGCCGTATGACCGCACATATTGGCCACCCTACACTGCGACTTATCCGCTATCGTATTGGCGAATGGACGCTTGACGGGATCGCCAATGGCGAATGGCGCTTGCTATAGCAATAATTCATGACTTTTGTGGCGTTTTTACTAGGTCTACTGTGATGTTTATGTTAGAATTTTCGCCCGAAAAATATCACTCATCTGTTAGCTAGATCACACTTTAGGTAGCCTAGCACAATAACAGTTGAGCTCCACGTTCAGCACAAGGTACACCATGATCGACAAGGCAAGTAAAAAAGTAATCGTTGGTATTTCTGGCGGTGTAGATTCTTCCGTTTCAGCTTATTTATTAAAGCAGCAAGGTTATCAGGTCGAAGGCCTGTTTATGAAGAACTGGGAAGAAGATGATACGGATGAGTACTGTTCTGCTTCCCAAGACTTGGCGGATGCGCAAGCAGTATGCGATAAATTAGATATCAAATTACATAGCATTAACTTTGCCGCTGAATACTGGGACAATGTTTTTGAATATTTTCTCGCCGAATACAAAGCGGGCCGTACCCCTAATCCTGATATTATTTGTAATAAAGAGATTAAGTTTAAAGCTTTCCTTGAATTTGCCGCAGAAGCACTCGACGCTGACTACATAGCGACAGGCCATTACGTCCAGCGCCGTGAGGTCGATGGACAATGGCAGCTATTACGTGGACTCGATAATAACAAAGATCAAAGCTACTTCCTCTATACGCTCGGCAGTGAGCATGTCGCACAGACATTATTCCCTGTTGGTGGATTAGAAAAGCCGCAAGTGCGCGAAATCGCATTAGAGCAAGGTCTAATTACCCATGATAAGAAAGACTCTACCGGTATCTGTTTTATTGGCGAACGTAAATTCAAAGATTTCCTCGCCAAGTATTTACCTGCTCAGCCTGGAAAGATCGAAACCTGCGAGGGTGAAGAGATTGGCAAGCATGACGGCCTGATGTATCACACCCTAGGCCAACGCAAGGGTCTGCAGATCGGCGGTCTAACCAATCATGGCGAAGCGCCTTGGTATGTTGTCGACAAAGATTTGGAGCGTAACGTGCTCATCGTCGGTCAAGGTAGCGATCACCCCCGTCTATTTTCAAATGGTCTAGTGGCTAGTCAATTACATTGGACCGACCGTGTTGGCCCATTACAAGTGACGAAATTAACCGTTAAAACACGATATCGCCAAACAGATATCCCTTGTACGCTTTATCCAGCAGGCCCAGATCAAGTCAGGGTCATCTTTGATCAACCGCAAAGTTCGGTGACACCAGGTCAATCGGCTGTCTTTTATATCGACGACGTTTGTTTAGGCGGCGCGATTATTGATGAAGTAATAAGAGATTAATCATGAGTGTTCAGGATATCAATGCACAGACAGTAGCCTTTGCCGCATTAGCACAGTGCGCACAACTCGCTCATAATCTCGCTAAAAACGGCAGCGTCGACAATACCCAATGGTCGATTGTTGTTAACGGGTTGTTGTGTACAGATCCTGGATCATTTGAAGATGTCTATCAACCAAGCTCTGATTTATTTCTTGGTTATAAAACAATGTTAAGCCAACTGTCTGATAGTGGCGAAGGCCGTAGTATCGAGATCACTAAATACATCACCGGTTTAATTTCGTTAGAACGTAAGTTGATCGGTTCTTCATCATCGATCTCGATGATGGGCCAGCGTTTAGACCAAGTGAAGCGACAACTCCATCATTTTACAATTAACGATGACGCTGTCATCGCTAATATGGCAAGTATTTACAGTGACATCATTAGCCCGTTAGGGGCAAAGATCCATGTCGCTGGTTCGCCAAACCAATTGCAACAACAAGCAGTTCAACAAAAAATTCGTACCCTACTGCTTGCTGGTGTCCGAGCCGCTGTACTATGGCGTCAAGTGGGTGGCAAACGCCGTCACCTATTTTTCAGTCGTAAAGCGCTTGTGAAAACTGCAAAACAACAATTAAACCGAGTCTAATCAAGTTATTGAGGATATACCCATGGAACTTTCTGCATTAACCGCAGTATCTCCAATCGATGGTCGTTACGGCAGTAAGACCAGTGAACTTCGTGCCATATTTAGTGAATTTGGATTAACAAAATACCGTGTTGAAGTTGAAGTACGCTGGTTACAAAAGCTTGCTGCAACACCACAAATCACTGAGGTTCCACCTTTTAGTGACCAAGCAAACGCATTTCTAGATGATATCGTTAGTAACTTTAACGAAGAGCACGCTGCACGTTGTAAAGAGATTGAGCGTACGACCAACCATGATGTAAAAGCGGTTGAATACTTCCTCAAAGAGCAAGTGGCGAGTAATCCTGAATTGCATGCCATTAATGAATTCATTCATTTTGCATGTACCTCAGAAGATATCAATAACCTGTCTCATGCATTAATGTTACGCGCGGGTGTTAATGACGTAATTTTACCATACGGTGAAAAATTACTCGCTGAAATCAAAGCACAAGCGATTGAATACAAAGCGGCACCGTTACTTTCACGTACTCACGGCCAGCCAGCTTCACCGACGACCATGGGTAAAGAATTTGCCAACGTTTATATGCGCCTTACGCGCCAACTTGCGCAAATAAAGAAAGTTGAACTACTTGGTAAAATTAATGGCGCAGTGGGTAACTATAACGCTCACCTTAGTGCTTACCCGGAAGTTGATTGGCATCAGTTCTCCCAAGAGTTCGTTACTTCATTAGGACTTACTTGGAACGCATTCACCACTCAAATTGAGCCGCATGATTACATTGCCGAGTTATTTGACGCTGTTTGTCGTTTTAACACTATCGTATTGGATTTTGATCGTGATATCTGGGGTTACATTTGCCTAGGTCATTTTAAGCAAAAAACTATCGCTGGTGAAATTGGTTCTTCGACAATGCCCCACAAAGTTAATCCAATCGACTTTGAAAACTCAGAAGGTAATCTAGGTCTTGGTAATGCTGTGCTAGGTCATCTATCACAAAAACTACCATTATCTCGCTGGCAACGTGACTTAACGGATTCTACCGTTTTACGTAATATGGGTGTTGGTCTTTCTTATGCGGTCATCGCTTATCAATCGACGTTAAAAGGCCTAAGTAAGCTTGAATTAAACGAAGCTGCTTTGCTAAAAGACTTAGATGCTAACTGGGAAGTATTGGCTGAGCCAGTACAAACTGTGATGCGTCGTTATGCTATTGAACAGCCTTATGAGAAACTTAAAGAGTTAACACGTGGCAAGCGTATTAATAGCGCTGACTTAGCCGTGTTTATCGATGGCTTAGAACTACCTGCTGAGGTTAAGCTACAATTAAAAGCAATGACTCCTGCTAACTATATTGGCCGCGCTATCGCTTTTGTCGATGATATCGCTTAAGCGTTTGTTATCGTCACCAGCTATTTAATCAAAGGCAATGCAGGTCAAACTTGCATTGCCTTTTTGTTAGTGTGTTTTAGCATGCGCGCCGCCGCTCATGCGCCCGACTACCTATGCTAAAGCGTCACTATCCCCAACGAAAAGAAATCACATTATGTATACAGTCAATTTAAACGATCTAACACCTGCCCAATTCTTAGCGCAATATTGGCAGAAGAAGCCAGTTGTCATTCGCCAAGGGATCAGTGATTTCAATGATCCAATCAGTCCTGATGAATTTGCAGGGTTAGCGATGGAAGAGCAAGTAGAGTCCCGTTTGGTATGGCAACAAGATGGTGAGTGGCAAGCCGCTCATGGTCCATTTGAAGATTACAGTCATCTAGGCGATAAAGATTGGTCATTACTGATCCAAGGGGTTGACCACTGGGATGAACAAGTCGCAGAATTAATCAGACCATTTCGTTTTATGCCCAATTGGCGTATTGACGATGTCATGGTAAGTTTTGCAACGCCTGGCGGCGGTGTCGGCCCTCATATGGATAATTACGATGTATTCATTATCCAAGGCAGCGGTAAGCGTCATTGGCAAGTCGGCAGCAACGAAGAGCATAAAGAAGTGGTCGCTCATTCTGCGCTGTTGCATGTCGAGAAATTCGCCCCCATTATTGATGTTGAATTACTGCCCGGTGATATCCTTTATATTCCGCCTGGATTTCCTCATCAAGGTATCGCATTAGAAAACTCAATGAGCTTTTCAGTTGGGTTTAGAACGAGCTCTAAGACCAGTTTAATGAGCAACTTTGCCGATTTCTTAATTGATAATCAATTAGGCACTGATATGGTTGTCGATCCCGAACGTCAAACGACTGACACACCAGGGTTAATCGACCAACAGGATGTCAACAAACTCAAGCAGGCAATGCAATCGTTGTTGAATGATGACAGCGCGCTTGAGCAATTTCTTGGTACACATTTATCATCTGCGAAACATGAATTAGCTATTTTGCCCGATATTGAGCCAATCAATGAGCAGCAGTTGCATGATTATTTCGAACAGGATATCTTATTAATTCGTCTTGGCGGCCTTAGATGCTTATATTTCAACCATTCATTAGCGGTTAGTAGTATTTACATTAACGGTGAAGAATTTAGTCTATCAAGTGACAATGAAGAAGGCATGCGAATGTTAGCTGACAATATGGAGCTAACCTATAGCCAACTCGCTCCGTGGTTAGCGCGCGCAGAGTTTACAACGCTGTTAGCAACGCTGATTAATGCAGGATACTTTTACTTTCAGGATTAGTTTTGAACACTCAACATAGATTAAGCACTGCGTCGTGGAATAGTGACCAGATAACATTACGTTCTTTAAGAAACAAAATTAATGTACTCGAGCTTCGTACCCCATCACAGATTGAGTTTGATGAAAAAGACCACGATGCGCAGCACATCATCGTCCTCAGCAACGATCAAGCGATAGCTTGCGGCCGTTTGACCCGTTCAGGCGTTATCAGTCGCATTTGTGTGTTACCAGCCTTTCGTAGCTTAGGCGTTGGCGCTAATGTTCTAGCGGGCTTAGTCGATTTAG
>Ga0209396_1001552_pt1 | contig 25339 bp, 20 predicted proteins | sample GOMGulsemesocosm_6_FD_184638 | JGI IMG/M metagenome (GOLD analysis project Ga0209396, IMG submission 184638) | Methane-oxidizing microbial communities from mesocosms in the Gulf of Mexico - GOM8C Gulf of Mexico (SPAdes) (version 2) | ecosystem: Environmental > Aquatic > Marine > Cold seeps... | reverse complement strand
AATACACTACCGGTATTTAAGCAGCAACATTATGTTCTGGATTGGGCTTGGACATCATTAGCAGGCCAGCCGCTAATACCGCCGATATGATGGAACCAATCAATACACCCAACTTCACTTGAGTTAAGTATTCTGCAGGTAAACCCTCAAACGCTAGCGTTCCGATAAATAAACTCATGGTAAAGCCGATACCACACAAAATGGATACCGCGTAAAACTGCAACCAGCTGGCGCCATCCGGCAACTTAGCCCAGCCGAGTTTAATCACCACAGCACAGATCGCGAAGATCCCAACTTGTTTACCAACCACTAGGCCTAGAGCAATACCCATTGTCACTGAATTAAATACGGCATCCAAACTGACACCTTCTAAGTTCACCCCAGCATTTGCGAACGCAAACAGAGGCAAGATCAAGAAGGCGACCCAAGGGTGCAACGTATGCTCTAAGTGAGACAACATCGGATGGCCATCTTCGTTCTTCAACGATAATGGAATAAAGAGTGCGATGGCAAAGCCCGCTAACGTCGCGTGTACACCCGATTTTAATACGGCTGTCCAAATCACTAGCCCTACCAATAAATAAGCCGCTTGGCGTCTCACGTTAAGGTAGTTCAACATGGCTAGAACAACGATACCCGCAGCCGCTACGGCTAATGAAGCAATCGATAATTCGCTTGAATAAAAGATGGCGATAATAATGATCGCACCTAGGTCATCAAAGATGGCAACCGATAATAGGAAGAGCTTAAGTGAAACCGGCACACGGGTTTTAAATAAAGAGAAAACCCCAAGCGCAAATGCAATATCCGTTGCAGAAGGTATCGCCCAGCCACGAATGGCGATTTCATTCCCATAGTTCAGCCAAGCATAAATTAATGCAGGTGCTGCTATTCCGGCCACGGCTGCAACCGCAGGTAATACGACTTGTGAAGGTTCGGATAAGTGACCAATCAATACTTCTCGTTTGATTTCTAAACCCACTAAAAAGAAGAAGATCGCCATTAGGCCATCATTGATCCATAAAACGAGAGGTTTTTCGAGGTTGAGTTCGGCTATACGCACCTGAACCGGTATGTTTAAGAAGCCTTCATACAAATGGCTCAAAGAGGAATTCGCTAGAAAAATCGCGATGACCGCGACTATGACTAGCAAAATACCCCCTGTAGATTCGTCTTTAATTAATTTTTCGATAAGCGTTTCCGGCACAGGTTCCGAGTTGTGCGAGGTCATAAAAAATCCTTAGTAGAATAAAAATTATTGTATCTTGCTATTTTAGACCAATATCACTGCCAATTAATATGAAATTGCACATCTTTACCCTTCTGTTTAATCGCTAACTTGATGCCAATAATCCTGTGGTAATGCTCGTATTCGATCGCTTAAAAAGGGATTGTCTAATGATAAAACTTTGCGCTTTTTTAAGGCTAATTGTTCAAGTGCCTGCTTAATTCTAGGATGATTGTAAAAATTACGCTTAAACTCACCATTCGCCAGTGCATTCTTAAGACCTTCCTTTATTATCTGGTGCAGCTCTGGATGTAATGGCGACACATAAAAAAAATAATCGAATGGGTATACCACCAAAAAATTCGGCTCTACTATTAATTTTCGAGCCTCTAGTAGCTTAGTCGTATGACTTCGTTGATTTTGCTGAGTGATCTCAATAAAAGCTTCATTAATACCACGATTAAAGGCCGTTATACGATTGGCTCTTAACATTTCCCAAAGGCCATCGTATTGAGCTTGAATAACGTCGAAGCCATGATGCTCGAATATTTCTGTATCAGGCCACCCTATGCCTGAACCAACTTTAACTTCTTTCTTAAATTGATCGAGCTCAGCTATGTTAGAAAATAAGGCTAAGTTATCTTCACGTATAGCAAAAACACGGTATCCCAATAATCCTCGTGTAATAGGAAAATCGACTTGTAGTAGGTCTCTTTCTCGGTATTTAGAAAAACCTGAGAAAAAAACATTGAAGTCATTATCGTCTCTGGTTAAATTTTTCAGCAGCCGAGCTTGATTAATATGCTTTGCCATTACAATCGTTAATGAATGCTTACCGGGCGCATTTTTCAGCGCTAATTCTAAGACACTAATTTCATAATCAAACACTTCGCTATTACCATGTAATAACGCCAGTTTAAATTCGTGCGAATATGCTGAACAAGTTGCCATCGATGCAAGTAAAATAAGTAGTAAGCGCATGTATTTACTTAGCCTCCAAATAGTCTACTTATTATAGTCAGCTATTCTGTAATAACCTTAGTGGCACCAAAAGCCATCGGCTTGATCAAAAAAACAACGATCTAACAGCCGCCTAGTTAAAACGACTGTTTGAATGAGTTATCGTCGAGTTATGCTTGTACTTACCCACAGAAACTGTGGGTAAGTACATTATTCCTTCTAAATACTTATCCACATTTTATTCGCTTTTGCTTCTAAGTTAAACGCTGTTACATCGCTATATTCAGCTTATCCCCATCCATAAATCTACCTCAAACCTTGTTTTTAAAGGGATTTAAAGACTATAAATAATCTACAAACAGCTTACCAACAAGCTAGCCCCAAGCTTGTAACAAGTTACACACAGCCTTGTTAGGATTTTTATTACTATCTAACTTACTAACAGCCTGAGTTTTGTGACACCTGAATGAATTATTATGTAGAATAGGTCATAAGTATGAGCACTAAAAAAATAATAAGCTCACCCGTTAAACCATTTGAGTCAAACATGATGATTAAAAAAATATTCACGACCACGGCGCTGTCTTTATTGGCTAGCTCTGTGTTCGCAATGTCTGAAGCACCTAAAACTCTAGATACCCAGATTGTCTTCACTAACAGTACTTTAGATACCCTTCAGGTATTTATATCAGGTGATGCTCAGTATGCTCAGCAAGCCCACGAAGTTGGCCCTTTAGCAACAGCGACATTGGCTAAGCTGACTCGAAACTCTGGTACTAATAACTCTCTCAACATTCAGCTATCAAGTGCTGACTATCAGATTGATCTTACACAACAAACTTCGGGTACAGATTTATCGTTTGGCGCTAATGCTGGTGATTTAACAATTGCTCCGCAAACTAATACCAACATTCAACGTTTTCAAACTCAGTTGGCGGGTGACAATAATACGCTAGCATTCAACGGCAGCAGTTTGAACGATGGTGGCAAACTGACTTACGTTCTTCAAGAAGAAGACAAGAAGCCAGCGATAGGGACTGCTAATCAGTTCAATGTATTGAGCTATAACATTTGGGCTACGACAATTTTTGGCTCTAAAAAAGTGGGTACTCGTCTAGATGAAATGCCTGCGATTATGGCTGGCTACGATGCTTTAGTTTTAACTGAAGTATTTGATGATATTGCGACAGCGTCTTTGCTTAAACAATTACGTACTGAATACCCTTACCAAAGCTCTGAAATTTTTAAAGCCGGTAAGATAATGAAGTCTGGTACACGAATCTTGTCGCGCTGGCCTTTCGTTTTAGAAGATAACTTTAAATACAATCCTTGTGAGGGTATTCAGTGTGCTGCAACACGTGGCGTAATCCACGCTCGTATCAACAAGCAAGGTAATCCTTATCATGTGTTTGCAACTCACACCCAGTCTTCTGATGATGATGTTAACCGCACTGCGCGTTTAGCTCAGCTAGATGAGATGGGAGAGTATATTCGTGGTTTGAATATTCCAGCCGATGAAGCTGTTATTATGGCAGGTGACTTTAATGTTAATAAAATTGATCTTCCAGAAGATCGTGACATTATGGAAGCTACATTAGGTGCCACAGAGCCAACAAATACAGGCCATAACCTTTCTTATGATGCTGATACCAATACGTGGGCTGAACAGCCTTATCACGAATACCTTGATTACACGTTAACTGCCAATGACAATTTGCAGCCAACAGCTGCTTATCAAGAGATTTTTGCACCGCGTACTACAATAGATGCACTTTGGGGCGAGTGGGATATTTCGGATCATTATGCTGCTCGTGGGGTTTTCACTTTCCCTTCTGAAGCTCAACCTCAACGCCCTGCGTTTCCTTTTGCTGGCGACACTGTTCACTTCAAAACAGCTAACGGACATTACATGCGTAGCATGAGTGGCGGTAATAGCTTTATCTCTGCCGGCTCTAATCAAGTAGGTACTTGGGAAAGCTATACCTTTGAAGCATTGGCTAACGATAAGTTTGCAATCAAAGCGTTTGATGGTCATTACGTTGCGCTTGATTCATATCTTTTTGGCACTCTGAAAGCCTCTGCTGATTCTATTAATGCTGCTGGGACTTTTACTATCGTTGATTTAGGTAACAATAAGCTGGCGCTTAAAGCGGATAACGGCAAATACTTAAGAGCTGACTTTGGTGGTAATGCTGGTCTAAGTGCTGCTTCTGGTAGTATTGGCACGAACCAAACGTTCACCTTGATTCGCCGCTAAATCTAGTACATACGTACCCACAACAGGCGATTTATCCGTCTGCTTTTGGGTATTTCTTTAGGTCTAGACGAGTATAATGCTTACTCGTCTAACTCCATGTGATTCTTTATGTTGTATTACGCTCGTCTTGTCGCTGTCTGTGCATATTTCTTATTATTCTGTTTCATGGCCCTAGCCTATTCCTGTATTCGCCCGTTGCATGGAAATAATACGCGTACGGTTTTAAAGTTTCTGCTGCCTACTTATTGGATCATGAATTTAAAAGTTATTGCGATAAACAAACCAAACATAACGTCTCCTGTTGTTTATATCGTGAATCACCAAGACTTATTGGACGTCTTTTATTTCGCCAAAATCTGGCCAAAGAATTGTTCTGGTGTCGGTAAACAAGAGCTGGCGTGGGTGCCTATTTTTGGCGCGGCATTTTGGTTGGCGGGTAATATTTTCATCAACCGTGGCGACAAAGACAAAGCACATGCTGTGGTTGATCAAATGGCTGCAAAGATCACGTCTCTAAATCGTTCTATTTTTATTATGCCCGAAGGAACTCGCAGTCGAGGCAAAGGGTTATTGCCTTTTAAAAAGGGCGCTTTTTTAACAGCAATAAAAGCAGGTGTTCCGATCGTGCCCTTGTGTGTCAGTTCGACTGCCAATGTTTCTCTATCGGACTGGTCACCGAAGCCGGGCTTGGTTGAATTCTTAGATCCGATTCCAACAGCTGACCTAAGGCCTGAAGATGCTGATCGTTTAGCGCTTGAATGCCATGAATTTATGAAAGCTAAAATTGCAGAAATGGATAAGCGTTTAGAAAACGAATTTTAAATACCGTTAGATTGGACTGTTTCCCTTTCGAAAAACTACCAAGGCAGAGGCTCTGCATACTCTGCCCAATCATGGGATTCAAGAGCCTCAAGCTGCTTAGAAAATACCTGAGTACGCTGCACAACTTCCCGCCAATAAATTGTTCTTTCTTCGTCGCTAAGTTTTACAAAATCGTTTCGGTCTGGAATTTTTCCGTAAGGCAGGCTAGCGATAAATTCACTCTTTGGCACTAGGAGAATGGTGTGCGAATAATTATCGTGACTGGGCTTACGCCACTTTAATGATTTATCAAACCAGCCAGGCGCTGGGACATGAGAGAAATGAGGGTACAGCACAAATCCTTTCTCTGGTTTAAAGGGCAGGTCAAATCCGTAGTCGGTTATTCCACCATCTTGATACAAACCTTTGCCCGCAATGTCTTCCACACCTTTGGTTAATACAGGGATACAGCCCGTGGACAATATAGTATCTGCAACTCGATCTTTTTCCATAGCCTGATAACGGCTAGGTAAATCCTTAGTACATACCAGCGGCGGCTTTTGTTCGGGATGATGCATAACGATACGCGTGAAGTACAAGCCTAAACTCTTGCGACTGAAAATGTTTCCTAGGGCTGCTATCGAAAAACCAAGCCCTTGCCAAAAGCGATGCTGCTTCGCCGCTAAACCATGACATTGAGTCGTAATTAAATGCAACCGAGAAGTTGCATGGTGCAATACTTCCTCAGCACCATCGCGACCGAGCATACGATCCACCATGTTTCGGCAAGAGGCTAATATTTCATCACCAGAAGGTTTTTCAGAATAACTTTGCTCAATATACGCATCGGTTAAGCGTTGGTGCGCAGCAAAAGTATCTTGTTGTGCATAACAAGCCAGACGCCATGCTCCCGCCGACGTGCCGAGTAAGTCTAATGGCTGCTGGCGGTTTTGCATCGCCGCTAATAAGTACTGATCAAAGCCATGTAATACTAGCCACTTGGGACCACTCGAAGCCCCAAGTAACATACTTATATCTTCTTTCTTTAATCCATTCTGCTGAATGTAGGAAAGGGCTTTTGAACCGGCATAAATATGAAAATCGAGACCTTCTTTTAACAAAGGAGATTCCAACTTATTTAATGCGGTCATACACTACAAAACTGTAATCGTAAGGATTCTTTTGTTCATCCCCAACAGGATCCGCCGCATGCTCTTCACGCTTAAATTCTTGCCAATCATTCCACTCAATCGTTGGAAAAAAAGCATCACCTTCAATTTCAGCTTTAACATGAGTGATGTATAAACGATCCGCTTTTAATAAAGCCTGCTGATAAATCTCTGCTCCACCGATGACCATAACTTCTTCATGACCACTAACGAAACTAATATCTTCGGCTTTATCAAGGGCTTGCTGCAAGCTGTTAACAATGACAATGCCTTCAGCTTGATAGTCTGCTTGTCGAGTAATAACGATGTTAGTACGACCTGGCAATGGACGACCAATGGATTCATAGGTTTTACGACCCATAATGATCGGCTTAGCCATAGTGACTTTTTTAAAGTACTTTAGGTCATTCGGTAAATGCCAAGGGAGAGTATTATCGATACCGATGGTCTGATTTTCAGCCATCGCAACTATTAGCGCACATTTCATGAAAGACCCTTCTTACCTATTTTTCTTTCATCATACGTGGCTGGGTTGTAGCTGTGAACCCAAAAAACTAATCAGATGAGTATTGCTGTGCAATCATTGGAATTTCTTCGGGATCAACGGGGCGAGAGAAGAAGAAGCCTTGATAATGATCGCAGCCAAAGGCTTGCAAAACGCCCAATACGCTAGGATCTTCAACACCTTCTGCTATCACTTCCATGCCCAGATTATGAGCCAATGCGATAATAGAATTCGCAATCGCGGCATCATTTTTATCTTCAACAATGTCTTTTACAAAAACTCGATCGATTTTCAAATAGTCTACTGGAAGATCTTTTAAGTAGGCCAGCGACGAATAGCCTGTGCCAAAATCATCAATCGCAATCGATACGCCAATCTCTCTTAGCCTGCCCAGCATATCAATCCCTTGCTGCAGATTATCCATCAAAACACCCTCTGTGATTTCTAACGTCAGATGTTGAGGTTTCATCTGGGTAACTTCTAAAATTTGCAGTATTCGATCCGCCAAATCTCGTTGCCGAAATTGGCGAGGGGATAAATTAACCGATAATTTTGCGTCGCACGGTAATGCACCTTTTCGTATCCACTCTTGATGCTGTCGACACGCAGACGCAAGTACCCATTCCCCTACTTTATTAATCAGGCCTGTTTCTTCCAGAGCGGGGATAAATATCACCGGAGAAATTGATCCTAATGTTTCGTGGGTCCAGCGCAAGAGCACTTCGGTGCCAATAAATTCCTGATTACTCACTCTCACTTGGGGCTGATATTGCAAGCTCAGCTCACCGCGCTCTAGAGCATGATGTAAGGCACTTTCTAAACTTGCCCGCACCATATCTGGTGGGTGCAAGTCTGAGATGAAGTATCGATAGTCATTTCGGCCATCTTGCTTGGCTTGGCGTAACGCTAATTCAGAGCGGCGTAATAATTCTGAGCCGTCATAATCGACTCGGCTCGCCAATTCTATGCCAATACTGATACTGCAGAAAATCTCATGCTCTCCAATAAAATAGGGATCATTAAAAGCATCGCATAATTTTTCAGCGACATTAGTAATCACATGTTCATTGGCAACATGCTCCAATAAGACAGCAAAATTGTTGCCACTCAATCGAGCTACGGTATCCGAGCGCCTCACTATTTCAGCCAAGCGTCGTGCAAATTGCTTTAATAATTGATCGCCAATATCATGGCCATAGTGTTCATTGATCACACTGAAACGATCTAAATCAAGCGATAATAGGCCTACGACATGCCCTTCTCTACGAGCATGCAATAATGAGTGATCTAACCTATCTTGAAAAAGAGTACGGTTAGCGATTCCGGTTAAGGCGTCGTAATGCGCGAGATGACGTGTTTGATATTCAACTTGTTTTCGGATAATTGCGTGATGCATTATTCTAGATAATAACGTTTCAGTGAGGTCATCTAACGGCCAAATATCCTGAATACCCAGCTCTAATAACTTAACTTCATCAAGCACGAATTGTTCTAAAGAGATAATAACTAAAGGGGCTTCAGGTAGCGCCATCACTAGGCGACAAACCCAATCTTCAAGTAAGGTATCGTGCTTCTCAACTAATAGAATGATGGCTTTTAACTTGAACTGATACCAAGTTTTACGAATTTCCTCAACTTGCGCGCACAGATGAGCACTACCTAAGCACGGCAAAGAACTCATCACCTTTTTATAGGATGCTTCATCAAAATGATGAAGTAACCACGAAGATGGATTATCTAATAGAGTCGAGGTGTTACTGGGGTTCATTTGGGATCTATACTGCTTCGATTACGTTCAGTATAGACCCTATTTTTTACTTGATGCTAAACAATGCTTTCGTTTCTCGACTTATGGCCCAAGTCGAGCCCGCAATTTCTGCTGCTCTGGCAAGCGCCTTACTCTTGGCATTATTTCTTTGCGTTTTTTATAAACTTTTGAAATAAAAAATTTCTTTTAAGACAAATCGCTTTCAACACGGATATCTATTACACATAAGTGGCGCTACCCGCCTATCCTTAAATAAGCCCAAATGATTTACATGTTCTCTGCGGCCGTTCTAAGGAAAATGCCATGCCAATCCTTTCTAGTTATTCTCGAATTTTCTTATTCATGGGTTTTATTCTCAGCTGTTTGTTAACCAATACCACTCAAGCGGTTGTAGGTGAAGATTGGCAGTGGATTAACCCTTCACCCAGTGGCAATACTATTCAAGATGTCATTTGGGATGGTAGCCAATTTATCTCAGTCAGCACCGATGTAAAAACCAGCCCAGACGGAAAAATATGGAGCTTAGCGGCCAACGTAAGCGGCAGAGCCATCGCCTATAGTGGTAGCCAATATGTCTTGGTGGGCAATGCAGGCAGCATTCAAACCAGCCCTGACCTAACGAATTGGACGGTGAGAACTTCTACCATTAATCCGAGCAACTATTTTGTCGACATTATTTGGAATGGTGCCCAGTTTAGTGCTGTTACCTATCAAGGGGGCGTTGCTCATAGTAGTGATGGTATTAGCTGGTCTATATTTTATGTGGGCACTAATAAAGTGGGTGCCATTGTTTACAGTGCCAGCCAATACGTAATTTCCGCTTATGGGCCCAATGGCACATCCATCAGCGCAGATGGTGAAACCTGGGTGCTGCAAAATAATAACGGCTATTTTAAAGGATTAGCCACCAACGGTGCGGTGTATGTGGCGGTGACTGCTGGCGGCAAAATAGCTTCCAGCAGCAACGGCTCAAGCTGGATTACTCGCACCACCACAGACTTACGAGAACCTTGGTTCAAATCGGTTACTTGGGATGGAAACTTATTTATTGCGGTGGCCCAAGTTGATTCCAATGGCTTCGGCAGCAGGCTCATCTGGACCAGCCCGGATGGCTTCAGCTGGACCCCAAGAAATGCCAACACCCATAACCCCCTATTGGCAGTGGTGGGCAATGGCAGCAATATGGTGGCGGTAGGTGACAACGGTACTGTGGTTATCAGCAGTAATGGGGTTAATTGGGAACCCGCTCATTTTGAGACTCACCTCAACGTCATACTGTGGGCAGGTGGCCAATATGTTGCCGCTGCCACTTCTACTTACGGCTCATCTAGCCCTATTTTAACCAGTCCAAACGGCTATAACTGGACAGTGCACGCGTCTCTTCCCTCGCGGGTCAGTGCGCTTGCATTTAGCGGCAGTGTGTATGTGGCCATTGGTAGCGTCTACATTTATACCAGTAGTGATGCCCTTACTTGGAGTGAGCAAATTAATCCGTCTACGGTCAACCAGGGCTTAAGTGATGTTAGCTGGAATGGCGAGATGTTTGTGGTGGTGGGCTCAGGTGGCGTTGTCTTAACCAGCAGCGATGGATTGAACTGGACGCAGCAAACATCTGGTACTGCCATGAATTTTTACTCGGTTATTTGGGCCGGTGATCAATTTGTAGCAGGCGGCACCAATTCAAGTTCCACCACCTTAACCAGCCCAGATGGCATTACCTGGACGGCACAAACCGGAGGGTTTTACATTTGGGATTTGGCTTGGGATGGTAGCCAGCTGGTAGCGACCACTAACGGCACCAGTATATTAACCAGCCCAGACGGATCTACTTGGACCAGCCAAACCACCCCATCGGCCGACTGGTTAAATAATGTTACTTGGACCGGTAGTCAGTTTGTGGCAGTGGGGCGAACCGGAGATATTATCACCAGCGTTGATGCCATTACTTGGACCGTACAAGAATCTGGCACCAGCAATCGATTAAACCATTTGATCTCAAGCGATACCGACATTATTGCCGTGGGGAAAGGTGGCACTATACTGGCTTCCTTTGCTGGCCAAGTGCAAGACAACGAAATTACCTTTGAGTACGCGCGTAAGGTAAAACCCAGCCAAGTGGACCCTAAAGGCTTTCCCGAGGTGGATGTCTACATGAACATCTTGGGTTTGGATGGCTCTATCATTCCAGGCTTAACGACCGCCGACGTATGCGGTGTCACTGAAAATGGCCAAGCCATCACCGGCTTTGATTTAAATACCGCCACCGGACTCAGTTTAAACTTTTCAATCGTACTTGATCGCTCGGGGTCATTCGACGCTCAGCAAGCATCACTTAACCAAGCAGCCTCTACCCTAATTGGTTTGATGAGCACAGGTGACAAAGCGTCGGTAGTAAATTTTGGCAGTAACACGTCTGCAGATGCTGCCCTTACCACCGATTCAAGTTCTCTTTTAAATGCGGTAAATAGTCCATCTAATGTGGGATCAAGTACCGCCCTTTATGACGGCATTGTGAGCGCGGTGAGTACCTTGGCTGGCCTAGGTGGGCAACGGGCCATTTTTGTGGTGACAGACGGTGCAGACACCGCATCAAGTGCGTCATTACAAGGGGCCATTAATGCCGCCACCACCGAAGGCATTCCGGTATACCCTATAGGCTTTGGCAGTGGCGTTGATACCACCGTGTTAACTCAAATTGCCACCAGTACCAACGGCGATTTTTTTGCCAGCGCCACCACAGATGAACTCACCGCCGCCATTACCGAACTACGGTCGCTTATGGCCAATCAATATGTATTGAGTTATACGTCTACCGATACCGTTACCGTAGGACCCCGAGAGGTCATCATTTGCATCGATAAAGCGGATGAAGATTTAATCGTTAATTATTCTATGCCAGAGGGTTTTGGCGAGATACCCGCTGACGACCCAGTTATTGATGATCCAGTTATTGATGATCCAGTTATTGATGATCCAGTTATTGATGATCCAGTTATTGATGATCCAGTTATTGATGATCCAGTTATTGATGATCCAGTTATTGATGATCCCGTTATTGATGATCCCGTTATTGATGATCCCGTTATTGATGATCCCGTGCTTGATGAAAATAATGATAATTCAAATACGCCTGAACCCGCTACCACAGGTAATGAAACGATATCCAGTGGCGGTGGCGGCGGTTTATCTCTAGCCTGGTTAATGTTGTTTATGCTACTTGTTATTCGCGGCGGAAAAATACATCAAAAGGGTCATGAGCGTAGCAATAAATTTATCAAACATTAAACAATATAGAACGATATATTCATTTTAGTTTCTTGCGGATTCGACTAAGGGCTATGGGTGTAATACCAATATGCGAAGTGATCATTTTGAGCGGCAATTTATCTCGTAACTGACATTTTTTTGCTAAGAAAATCAGATATCGCTGCTCTGCCGTTTGTTGAACAAAGGCATATTCTCTTTCTTCTTTTTTAATAAAGAGATTTTCTAGCAGCGAATTATAAGCCATTAAAAACCCAGGCTTGTCTTTCATGACATCAAAGAAGGTCAACCAATCAAATTCTAAACATAAAACATCGTCCAGTACTCCACTACTAAACAATGGTGGCCGCAGACCTAAATGACATTAATGAACTAATCATTTCATCTTGTAACATTAAACCGCAAAAGGGTATTTGATAGGGTCGTGGCATTGGTAGCCTTCAACAACAAAATCATCACTGCTTACCCAGTCTTCGATATCTGCTAATGACTTAATCTTTGGATTAATAGTCAACTGCGGAGATGGGAAAGGACTGCGCTTAAGCTGTACGTCTTTCATCAGCTCAAGCTGGTTTTCATAAATATGAGCATTAACGATCTTGTGGTATGCCTTACCCGCCTTATGGCCCGTAATTTGCGCCACCAGCGCTAAGAATACATAGACTTGAACTTGATTAAAATTCAGTCCTAACGGTACATCACAAGAACGTTGATAGCTGGTGAGATACAAGGTATCACCAAGCAGTGAGAAAGTATGAGTATGCATACACGGACGTAAGCAGCCCATTTCAAATTCGCCAGGGTTATAGAAGGTGACGATTTCACTACGATCATCAATGCCGTTAGAAAGGTTATCAATCACCTTTTTTAACTGATCTAACTGAGAACCGTCTGGACGCATCCAAGAACGCGCTTGCACACCGTAAACACGACCCATATCGTCTTCACCTTTACGGTTAGGGTTACTCAGCCAAGCTTGATTTTCATTAGCATTGGCATTCCAAGTATTACAGCCGATCTCACGAAATTGAGCGGCATTATCGTAACCACGTAAATACCCTAGCAACTCTGCAATAGCAGACTTATAAAAACTTTTACGCGTGGTGATCATAGGGAACTGATTATTAGCAACATCGTATTCTAAATCAGCGTTAATCACGGTTAAGCAGCGAATGCCCGTGCGCTTATTTTCAACCCACTCACCGTCATCAACAATACGCTGACATAAATCTAAATACTGCTTCATTCAAATACCCTCAAAAAATTATGACTTAGCGTGCTTCTTAGATGTTTTTTTAGAAACTTTGCTTGATGTATTGTCAACGATTGCCGCTGCTTGATCCTGCTGCTTGTAAGACCACCACAACAAAGCGATGCCGAATAATACCATGGGCACAGATAACAACTGACCTCGACTCATCCAACCAAATAAATCAAAACCGATGTGTGAATCTGGCTGACGCACAAATTCCACGATAAAACGGAAACAACCATAACCAATCATAAATACGGCACCAACGGCTTTTTGTGGCCTCGGTCGACTAGAGAACCACCATACGATTAAGAACAAAGCCAAACCTTCAAGTGCGGCTTGATATAGCTGTGATGGATGACGTGGATCTGGACCACCTCCAGGGAAAACCATTCCCCACGGCCCCTCTGTTACGCGCCCCCAGAGTTCGCCACCAATGAAATTACCAAAACGTCCTGTCATCAAACCGATAGGGACAAGTGGCGCTGCAAAATCTGCAACTTCAAAAAAGCCTTTCTTATACTTACGACCAAATAGCCAAAGGGCAACCAGAACGCCTAATAGCCCACCATGGAACGACATACCACCTGTCCAGATTTGGAACAACCAAACTGGATTATCAAGGAACTGTCCAAAGTTATAAAATAAAACATAGCCTGCTCGGCCACCTAGAATGACGCCCATCGCGCCGTAGAAAATCAAATCACTGACCTGATCTTTATTCCAATTTGAGCCCGGCTGTTTAGCACGGTAATTGGCGAGTAACATCGCGGCCGCAAAACCTACGAGGTACATCAATCCATACCAATGAATCTGTAAAGGTCCAAACCCTGCAATCGGCCCAATGGATAGGGCGATAGGATCAATATCTGGATACGTTAACATCTATAGCTTCCTTATTTTTAGCGCTCCGATTGTACTCGAATGCGCGCTACTGTTCATTCCATTATTTATCGACACTATTTAATACAAAAAGTGCTATGAAAGTAGGAATTTTAATCCGACGATTAAGAGCAATAATGCAAAACCGCGTTTAAGCAATTTGGCGTCTAATTTATGCGCAAGCTTGGCCCCAATTTTTGCACACGGCACACTCGTTAAAGCAATACCTAACACCGCAGGCCAATAAACAAAACCCGTTGTCCATTCAGGCAGATCAACATGCCCCCAACCGGTGGCAATATTACTCACAGCCCCCGTTAATGCGATTGGCAGTCCACACGCAGCAGCAGTCGCCACCGCTCGTTTCATAGGGACATTGACCCAGGTTAAAAAGGGCACTGTAAATGATCCACCACCAATACCAAACCAGGCTGAGCCAAAACCAATAATACTGCCTGAGGCAATTAAGCCAGGCGTTCTAGGAACCTGACGATTCGCTTCTGGGTTTATATTGAATGCCATCTTCGCGGCCATCAGCAAAGCAAAAACACCAATCGCCAGTTGCAAAGTATCGCCTGCCACATCGGCTAATAAGAAAACTCCCAATGCCGTACCGATAATAATGCCGGAACCTATCCAGCGAACAAGCATCCAATCAACGGCACCATGATTATGATGTTCTTTTACCGAACTAAGAGACGTGAAAATTATGGTGGTTAACGACGTCGCCAATGCCATATGGGTTAAAACCGTCTCACTAATTCCCATTAAGCCAAAGGTGACGACCAAGACAGGGACGATGATGAGTCCACCACCAATGCCAAATAGACCCGCTAATAACCCCGCGGCGGATCCAACTAAGAGATACACTAAAAATGTCATCGAGTTCCAGACCTTAAATTGTTACGACAAAACGCCGACATTATGGCCGAAGCTGCGATAAACTGCTGTTAATATTTAAAAATCTTAATTGATTAATGCGATCAAAAGATAAGAAAAAATGAGTGAACTGGTATGTGTTTAATTACGTTTCAATGGCAACCTGATGCTGATAACAAACTGATTCTCAGCGCTAATCGTGATGAGTTCCTGCATCGTCCCGCTCGTCCATTACAAGCATGGGAAGATGCAGAGGGGGTCTATGCAGGAAAAGACTTAAGCCAAGGTGGTAGTTGGTTAGGCATTAATAAAAACGGCCGTTTTGCTGCGCTGACGAATCATAGGGACATGCGCTCTGAGCCACCTAAAAACCCTATCTCTCGAGGTAACTTGGTACTCGACTTTCTCACTTCAAATGTCTCCCCCTTAGAATATCTGCAAGCATTAGAAAACAAATCCGATCTTTATGCTGGATATAATTTACTCGTTGCGGATCACCAACAGCTAGCTTATTTCTCAAATAAATCAGGGGAATCTGCTCGCATATTGACACCGGGTCTCTATGGGTTAAGTAATGGACTGCTCGATACGCCTTGGCCCAAAGTTGAAAGTGCTAAGCAAACTCTAGCGGGCTGGCTAGAAAATCAAGCAGAGAATCAAGCTTCCCTATCCCGCTTATTAACATCCAATATTATCGCAGACGATGCTTCATTACCTGATACCGGTATTAGCCTAGAGATGGAGCGACTACTGTCGAGCCAAAAAATCATAACGCCTAACTATGGTACTCGCTGCAGTACAGGATTAACGATGAGTAAACATGGCATTGAGATTGAAGAAGTTAGCTGGCTTGAAAATGGCAAAGAAGACTCATACCAGCAGCATACAATTAAATACTGATTAATTTATAAGCAACGGTTACTTGGCACTTCCCCTCATCCTTACACTTAGGCACTGGGCCCAACAACCGATTTTTGGCGCTTGATGATATAGTTAAAAATAATTGCATTAAGTAACAAAAGTCTCCCATAACTTATGCTCAATTTGACCACCCCTTCTCAGTATTGCGTCCATACTGAATGTTATGAGTCAAATATTAAACGCATCACCTAGCACTTCTAATAAACGCTTATTGCATCCCACTGCAATCGCAGGCTTCTGTGCGCTTTTATTGTTTTCAGCCTTATTCGCCACCATGAATACCAAGCCTTATATGCCTCCTAAGGTCGCTCAAAAGTATATGGAATACTGGCTGATTGATTCTGCTCGCCAAGTCGCAGGGGAAGTCCGCTTAAAGCACGTGCGCGATATCGAACCTTTTTATCTTCGCCGTGACTATCAACCTATTTGGATGGACAGTTACGAACTTACCGAAGCCGGCGAGTCTCTAGTCCAAGTATTACGTGAAACGTCTGCCGATCATTGGCGTGAGTATGGCTATTCTTTACAAGCTGTATTACGTGAAATTCGTGACCTGTCTAATCGTCCTAAACAGGCTACTGCTGTGGATGTATTACTGACAGATGCTTTCATTACCTACGCTCAGCAAGCTTTGAATCAAGAGTTGTTGCCTGACATGGGCGAATCTGACCATCCGACCTATCGCAAGGTGTCTGCCAGAAGTAATAATAGCGCAGGCGTGAGCTCTGAAGAAATCGTCGAGTTACTCAAGCAGAGCTTAAGCGAAAACAAGTTAAAAGAGCTGATTAACCAGCTTACCCCGACACACACAGGGTATCAGGCCCTGCGTAAACAGCTTATTCATTATCAAAAAATTGTTAACCAAGGCAAATGGTATGCTTTACCACCTGAGTTTCGTATAGAAGATAATCAGCGTCATCGCTTAGTACCCCATATTCGCTGGTTATTAACCCAATATGGTGACTTATCTCCCGGCGCTTTCGCGTGGTTATTTAACGATGAAGTTTTATTGCTAGAATCTCCGCGACCAAGTGATGATTTTAATTTAAAGCAAGCCAGTTTTAAATTCGATAAGTCCTTGGTTGAAGGGATAAAGAATTATCAGAAGCGTTTTCAGCTACCGGTAACGGGTAAGATAGATGATAGAACGTTAGCCGCATTAAATATTCCGCCGTATCACATGGCGCAGAAAATTGCCCTAAATATGAAGCGCTGGAGACACCTACCCACAAACTTAGGTAATCGTCATATCATGGTTAATATGGCCGACTTTCGATTACAGCTTAAGGAAGGTGAAAAAACCAGTTTAGATATGAAGGTCATCACAGGTCGACCTCTACGTCGTACTCCTGTTTTATCTCAAATGGTCAGCACCGTCGTATTAGCACCGACTTGGTCTGTGCCGCGTCGCATCGCTATTGGCGATATTTTACCGCAAATTAAGCGCGACCCTAAATACCTAGACCGCAAAGGCTTCAGTCTTGTCGCCAGCGTTAAAGGCATTGATCAGTATGCTTCAGCAAAAGATATCAATTGGAAAAAAATGAGCCCTCGCTACTTCCCATATCGCTTGGTCCAGAAAGCAGGGAATGGTAATGCGCTAGGCGATGTAAAATTTGTATTGCCCAATGATAAATCCATCTACCTACATGATACCAATCATCCCGAATTATTTTCTCGCGAGATGCGGGCGCTAAGCTCTGGCTGCATTCGCGTAGAGCAACCAAGATTACTGGCAGAGAAACTGATTGCCGGTCAGCAAGGCTGGAATCGTAGCAATATTGATTCTGCGATTTCTCAAAACCGCACCACTCATATTCGTCTGCAAAAACCTGTTCCTGTGTATCTAATGTACTGGACGACTTGGGTCGATGATAAAGGCATTCTGCAAATCCGTGATGATATATATCAGCGTGACTTAATCGGCAGTCTAGCCCGAAATCAACAAGCAGCTATTAGCCTTTAGACTTGAATGTATAGAACGGCCACTTGACCTGTATACATTCCAAGATCGCCAGCGATACAATTAATAACATGCCTTAACTGTCGTTCTGAACGTTATTTAAAACCATCCATTCTAATTTTTTAAATTTTGGGCATACTGCCGTCTTATTAAATAATTAAAAACCCACATGGTTTCAAATAATAATTGGGCTTAGTTTGTATGAATAGACGTATTTTCTTGCGCAGCGCAGCCGCCATAACAGGCAGTGCCCTAGCGCCATCAGCTTTCGCTAATTTATCACCCGCTATCGATACCGAAAAAGAACTTCACTTATATAATATTCATACTGGTGAGTTTGTTAAAACAACCTTTCAACAGTCAGGCCAGTACGATCAACAAGGTCTGGATCAATTAGATCATTTACTGCGTGATCATCGCAGTGGCGAATCCACACTGATTAGCCGTACCCTGCTCGACGATATTCATACATTGCAGCAGCTATTTAAACCAAATCAAGCGATTGAAATTATATCAGGATACCGCTCGCCTAAAACCAATGAGAAGTTACGTGCGATGGGCCACGGTGTCGCAAAGCGCAGCTTGCATATGCAAGGCAAAGCGATTGATATCCGTATTCCGGGCGTTAACTTGGGGCAAGTAAGAAAGGCCGCTTTAGCACTAAAAAGTGGCGGTGTTGGCTATTATCCGAAAAGTGGTTTTATTCATTTAGATGTTGGCCGTGTGCGCCAATGGGGTTCTTAACCCCACTCATTCTTTTGGCAACAACCTCGTACCTAGAAGATTTAAAACTAATTGCGTCCTGGTCCAATCATGCGACCTAGACCAACTTTTTCTAAGGCCAATTCAACCGTCGCTGCGATCACTTGAGCATTCTCTAACTGCATAATTTCGGCTAATAATTCTTGTGCCCATTCTAGGGTTACACCACGAATCACCGACTTCACTTTAGGTAGATTTGAGGCATTCATCGATAGCATTTCATAGCCCATCGCCATCAGAATAACTGCGCCAGCAGGATTACCCGCCAGCTCCCCACAAATACTTACCGGTTTATTAATCGCTTTGGCATCTTGTGCAATTTTATACAGTGCCGTTAATACCGCAGGATGGAATGAGTGATAAAGGTCAGCAACCCGTGGGTTATTACGATCTACAGCTAATAAATACTGAGTAAGATCATTACTGCCCACCGAAAGAAAATCAACTCGCTGTCCAAGATCGCTGATTTGATAAACGGCTGCAGGTACCTCGATCATGACGCCTACTTGAGGCATGTCGACCTTAAAGCCCTCTTCTTCGGTTTCTGCATGAGCACGATATATTAAGTGCAAAGCTTCATCGACTTCGCCAACGCTGCTAATCATCGGCAGCATAATGCGTAAATTATTTAAGCCAACGCTCGCTTTCAGCATGGACTTCACTTGCAATAGAAACAGCTCTGGATGATCCAATGTAACTCGAATTCCACGCCAGCCTAAGAAAGGGTTGTCTTCTTTGATGGGGAAATACGGTAAAGATTTATCACCACCAATATCCAAAGTGCGCATCGTCACAGGATTAGGGGCAAACGCTTCTAGCTGCTGACGGTAAATTTCGGTTTGTTCTTTTTCACTAGGAAAGCGATCTTTCATCATGAAAGGGACTTCGGTACGGTACAAACCCACGCCTTCAGCACCGCGATCACGGCTACGTAACGCATCCGTAATCAACCCGGTATTTACCCATAAAGGCATACGATAGTCATCTTTGGTAATTGCCGGCTCGTCACGTAAGCATTCTAAATCTTTATTAAGCGCCTGCTCTTCAAGATAAATTCTTTGATACTGCTCTCGCAGTTGATCTGATGGTTGTGAGTATATTCGTCCACGATAACCATCGACCACCAGCTCTAATCCATCCAGCTGGGCATAAGGCACATCAACCACCCCCATTATGGTTGGAATTCCCATCGCACGAGCAAGAATCGCTACATGAGAGTTGGAAGATCCTTGAACTGAGACTAAGCCGCGAAGGTTTTTCGTTGGAATCTCACCCAGCATCGCAGGAGTAAGCTCTTCACTAACCAGAATGGTATCTTCATGATACTCAGCAACCTGCCCTAAACCTTCGCTCTTCTGAAGATACGCTAAGATACGAGTTCCTAGATCGCGAATATCACTCGCTCGCTCACGAAGATAGGCATCATCCATTTTATCAAAGTGGCCCACATACTGCTGAACGACTTTGCGCAATGCGCCAGGGGCCCAATCACCCTGGCGAATAATAGTGATAACTTCCGCCCCTAAGGCTTTGTCATCCAACATATTCAAATACACATCGAACAAGGCCATTTCTTCAGGTCTTAATTCGTTTGAAAGTTTTTGTCCTACACTCCGAATATCTCGGCGTACAGCAATCAGAGCCGTTTCAAAGCGCTCTATTTCTACTTCAATATCTTCTGATTTTTTATCGGGAACACTGGCAAGATCAGCCGCAGGATAAATAACAACGGCTTTACCAATAGCGACTCCAGGAGCACCCGGTACACCAGAAAAACGAGCTTCTTTTGCCGAAGAAGTTGCTTTAGCGGCTGCAGCAATGCTACCTGTTGCTTCTGCATGAGCAATTACTCCGGCCAATTGGGCCGACATAGTCACGAGAAATGCTTCTTCGCTTTCATCAAACTTACGCCGCTCTTGTTGCTGAACAACCAGAACGCCCATCAAGCGTCGATGATGAATAATAGGAACGCCTAAGAAAGCGTGATATTTCTCTTCTCCCGTTTCCGAAAGATAAAAGTAGCGAGGGTGACCTGGAGCATCTTCTGTATTAATCAATTCCTCACGGGAGCCCACTAAGCCAACAAGACCTTGAGAAGAACTTAAACTAACATTGCCTACTGCATTTTGATTAAGGCCTTTCGTCGCCATTAAGGAATAGCGCTTGGCTTCGGGGTCATATAAGTAGACGGAGCTTACTTCAGTGCGCATTGCATTACGGATACGCGTCACTACAACCTTAAGTGCATCACTTAAGTCTGTCGCTGCGCTAACCTCCTGCACAATGCTTCTGAGCGTATCCAACATTTCTTATATTACCACTGTTAAGTTTTCGTTTTTATGATGTTACGTTATTACTCTGCTTGTTTTTGAAGCCGAATAATTTTCGGCGAAAGCTCTTTTAATGCTCGTCGATAAACATCACGTTTAAAAGATACGACTTGCCCTAAAGGGAACCAATAGCTCGACCAACACCAACCATCAAATTCTGGTTTATCGGTAGTGTCTACATTAATTTGCTCATCATCACTGATCAGCTGTAATAAATACCATTTTTGTTTTTGGCCAACGCACACAGGTTTACTGTTATAACGAATCATTCGCCGTGGCAAACGATAACGTAACCAGCCCCGAGTACTGCCTAGCACTTCAACATCATGCCGCTCTAAGCCAACTTCTTCTGCAAGTTCGCGATAAAGGGCATCTTCCGGGGATTCATCATCTTTTATTCCCCCTTGTGGAAACTGCCAGGCATCCTGACCAATTCTCCGCGCCCAAAGAACATCACCCTGTTTATTACAAAGGATGATACCTACATTGGGACGGTAGCCGTCCTCATCAATCACAATGTAATCCTGATAAAATCTAATGCCCCAAATTTGCGTATTTTGGGCCAAAGGTCAAGTAATACCTGAATAACCTGCCTATTTAAGCCGCCTCTGGTTAGTTCTCAACCGTTACTGTCCCTATCCTAGCTTCAGCACAATAATTTAACGACACCTGAGGTTCTTGCTATTAGAATAGCCACTGAATTTAACTTTGAGGGTTTTACCGTGGCTTTGGCGATTTTTGATCTAGACCATACTCTTTTATCCGGTGATAGTGACCATGCATGGGGCCAATTCTTAGTTGATAGTAAAGTTGTTGAACCAGAACATCATCAAAGACAAAATGATTATTTCTACGAGCAATATAAGGCCGGTTGTTTAGATATTGAAGAATATCTAGCATTTGCACTTAAACCTCTGACTGAGCAACCTTTAGAGAAGATGCTCACGTTGCGTGAGACTTTTATTGAACAACGAATTAAGCCGTTAATAACAGATAAGGCTCACGCACTAATCGACAAGCACCAGCAAGCAGGTGATGATTTATTAATTATTACGGCAACCAATGCATTTGTGACTCGCCCTATCGCAACCCTTCTTGGCTTCGAAGAATTAATTGCGCCTGAACCAGAATTCATCAATGGTCAATACACCGGCGGAATAACAGGCACCCCAAGTTTTCAACAAGGGAAGGTCACACGACTTGAGATGTGGTTAGCAGAAAAACAGATTGATCTAGCCGGCGCCTTCTTTTATAGCGACTCCCACAATGACCTCCCTTTGTTAAACATTGTCGACAACCCGATAGCGGTAGACGCCGATGAAATTTTAACTGACACTGCTATTCGTAATGGCTGGCCAATCATCAGCCTACGGAATGCTTAATTGTTCGTCCGTATTATAAAAACACTAAAGGAGTAGCCAGTGATTCGCTTAATCTTAATATTCAGTCTTATTTTTCTGGCGGCCTGCAGCCCAAAGAATGAAACACCTACTGAAGAAGAACTAAACAAAGTACAGATAGATAGTAGTGCATTTTCCGCCCAAGTCGGGATTGTTGCTTACACCAGCTTATCGGATGCTAGCCAAACCGCTCAGACTCTCGACAGCAATCTTGCATCGTTCATGTATCACCCGAATCCGATGAGCCAAGCTGAAATCCAGCAAGCCTGGCGTTTAGCCTATAATAGCTTTTTACGCAGTTTGATTTTTTCTTACCTTCCGATTCAAGACCCACCTGATTGGCAGAGCCAGCGCATCGGCTATCGCCACTTATTGGCCCAACTAGATAGCTGGCCAATTGAAGGGGGCTATATTGATTATATCCAAGGTTATCCTTTTAGCGGCATCGTCAATGATCTCACATTAGAAATTGATGAAGACAGTATCCGCTCCCAACATGGCTTTACCGATCCAACAAATGCCAGTCTTGGCTATCACGCATTAGAATTTATGCTGTGGGGAAACAATGGAAAGCGATCTGCTCGGGATTTCTTTCCGCAAGAGAATACTGCCCCAATCCCAATTAATGATGCGGTAGTTACCGCTCAGTCTCACGATGACTCTTCTAAGGAATCGCTGGAAGGCTCTTCTAATGGCAATACTTTACTTCCAGCTGATGCACCGGAGATTAAACTTCAAAATCACAACCGCCGACGTCAATACACACAGCTTTTAATCGAGCTATTGCAAAAGGACTTACACCGAATTCAGCGCCGCTGGGAGCCTAGCGGTGGTTATTATGCTCAATTATTACAACAAAGTGATTCTGAAAATATTTTACGCTCTGCACTTATCGCTGCTCAGGGATTAATCAGCCAAGAAATATTGCATAAGCGCTTTCAATTGATCAGTTCAGAATTTAGCAAAACCAGTATCGATGATATCTCTGAACTGTTAATCGGCCTTGAGCGCTGGTTCATGCCAGTAGAGGAAGACCAACAAGAAGCGAGTTTATTATTTTTATTACAGCAAACAGATAACCAGGTTGCGACTGAATTCACTAAGGCCTTCAAGCAATTAAAAACCTGTTTAAGAACAATGTCAGCAGACGATAAATCGATAGACCAATGCAAGCAAGATACCATTCAGCTATTGGCTGTTTTGCGTCATGGCGCAAATGCCTTAATGGTAAAATTACCCTCTCTTAATTAACCCTATTTTGTTATTTATCGACTAAACTGAAATTATTGACTCACTTTAGTCGTTATTAACATTTGTAGGAATCGTTGAATCATGGCTGAAGCATTAACCCAGGAACAGATTGCGAATGTTCTTCTTGGTATTAAAATCCCACCGCAACCCCAGATATTGGTCGATCTTCAGATCGAGCAAATTATGCCGGATCCAGATCTTAAGCAAATTGCGAAGTTAATTAGCCGCGATGTTGGGTTAGCGGGCACCATATTAAAAGTTGTTAATTCTTCTTTTTATGGTTTGAGTAATAAAATTACTTCGGTAGATCAAGCCGTATCACTTATTGGTTTAGACAGTGTTATTAATATCATTAATGGTGTTTCTATTAAGAGTGAAATGAGCGACGAAACCATCACGCACATGAATCGCTTTTGGGATACCGCTAACGATATTGCGATGATAGCCACCAACGTGGCCAAAATGGTGGGTTTTCAAAAACCAGACCTAGCTTACCTATTAGGCCTATTCCATAATGCGGGAGTACCCCTATTAATGAGTCGATTTGACAATTATTTAGAGGTCTTAGAACAATCATATGGTAATAATAGCGACCGCATAATTGATATTGAAAATGACGTACTCAAAACTAATCATGCCGTTGTCGGCTATTACATCGCCAAGTCTTGGAACTTACCTAAAGTTTTATGTGACGCCATTGCAGAGCATCATAATTGCGAACGGCTATTTTTGGGGAAGCAGCAAACTGAACCGGATGCCAAAACCCTACTCGCAATTTTAAAAGTCGCTGAGCATGTCTGCGGAAGCTATAAGATTTTAGGCAATCAAGTGGTTGATTTTGAATGGGAGTTAATCGGCAAAGAAGTGTTAACTCACCTAGGATTAGGCGAGTATGATTTGGAGCAACTTGAAGCCAATTTAGATGAAATGGGGATCAGTGTTAAAAATTACGCCTTCTAATTCGTAACACTTATTTCAAACCCATCGCCTGCATCACTACGTGCTGCTTTACCGCCGCAGCACGGTTAAATAAACGCATGCCTTGATTACGTAATAATCGCACTATTGGTTGTTCGGCTGCAAACAAGCGCTTAAACCCTTCCATTGCACTCATCATCAATAGGTTATCCCCTTGACGACGACGTTCATAGCGCTGCAAAGTCGTTAACTCGCCAAGGCCTAATCCTAGTTTATTAGCTCTCAATAGTTCATCACTCAGAGCCGCGACATCTTTAAAGCCAAGATTCACACCTTGGCCCGCAAGTGGGTGGATCGTATGAGCCGCATCCCCTACCAAAGCAATTCCAGGTACGACGTAATTTTGAGCATGTCGCTGGCGTAATGGAAAAGCCGTGCGCGGTCCAACACTCAAAATTTGACCTAATCGATTTTCAAAGGCCATACCAAGCTGCTGACAAAACTCATCATCACTCAAACTTAATAACTGTTGGCATTCTTCTTCATTGGTCGACCATACGATAGAACATGTTTTATCGTTATCGGCTGCCAGAGGTAATAATGCCAGAGGCCCCTCTTGACGGAACCTCTGCCATGCGGTCATTTGATGTGATTGCTCGTGCTCAATCGTCGCAACTAACGCTTGATGCTGATAATCCCACTCGCGATTAGCAAATTCTCCCCACTGTTTGATTCGAGATAGCGCACCATCAGCACCGACTAAAAGCGATGTTTTGAGACAGCTCTTTGAAGATAGAAATACCGGGGTTAAACCTTGCTCACCTTGATT
>Ga0209396_1001549_pt1 | contig 25380 bp, 24 predicted proteins | sample GOMGulsemesocosm_6_FD_184638 | JGI IMG/M metagenome (GOLD analysis project Ga0209396, IMG submission 184638) | Methane-oxidizing microbial communities from mesocosms in the Gulf of Mexico - GOM8C Gulf of Mexico (SPAdes) (version 2) | ecosystem: Environmental > Aquatic > Marine > Cold seeps... | reverse complement strand
TTATTTTTTCGATCAGTTGTTCGAGTTGAGGGAGAGTATTTTCTAACATAAGGCGCTCTTGTTAACTGGACTGGATTAAGGGCGGCAAATTTAATCTAAAGTGAGGCACAATGCTACTATTAACGCTAATTATTGCCTTAATTTATGCAACAAATAGTAACCTAATAATAATCAAACAAAAAACGATTAAAAAACAAACCTTAATTAGACAAATTATACACTTAGTAACAAATTCATTGATTAGGGGTACATTAACCATGAGGTCAAAAAACAAACCTAATTCAACAGTCTTGGGTAAATCAGCTCGATAAATTAATACCCCATAAAGAAATAACCTTTTTACCAAAGGTGTATTTGAGATAATTGTATGAAGTATAAGTAATAAGCCGCATTGAAGGTTTACAGCTGCAGTGGTATTATTCGGGCTAAAGAATGAGTGATCCGAAATTAGCAATAAATCCTGAAGGTTCTATTGCTATAATTGAACTTTATCGTCTTATTGATAAGTGATAACGACCAACTTACCAACCTATTTGAATGCTTAATAATTAAAACCTATGACCAAAAACACTTTTACACCTGAATTACTTGAACAACACTTTACCAAAACAGAATGGAAGAAAGGCGCGAGAATTTTTCAGGATAAAGGTATTAAAGCCTGCGCACTTGATGGTGAAATAATACGCGGTGTAGTATTTAGTGAACGCTCTCGCCAAACAACCTATTCAACACGTTTAGTCTTAAATGTTAAGTATGATGGTCTAGCAAGCTATTGTGACTGTTATGTCGGTCGCGACTGTAAACATGGTGCTGCCTTAGCGCAGTTTTTTATCCATGAACAATTTGATCAAAACAGTATTGCTACTTCTGAAAAAGTAATTGATAAATGGCTTAACCGCTTTCAAGCTCAGCCAAATAGATATCAGCCCAACACCCAACAAAAATCTTTATTATACTTTTTAAAACCAAACAATTATAACGAAGACGACTATTATACTTTAGGTATTAAGTCGGCTCGACCAAAAATGAGTGGCGGCTGGAATAACTCGATTGGCAGTGAATTTTCGGCGAGTTCGTTAATTAATAGCGCTTATGCTAATAACGAAGATGTTGCTGTTCTTACTGAACTTATCCGCACGAATCAATATGGCGATAACGTTAAATATTTTGATTTATTCGAACGTATTATAAAAACTAATCGCTGCTTTTGGCAAACAGATTATGACTTATGTGATGCTATGACATTAGGTGAACCATTAGAAGCCGAATGGCAGTGGTTAGCACTTGATAACAAGTTACATACTTTGCAGCTTGTCTTTATGAAGCCTTCGAGCAGTATTCTGATTATCAAAGCACAACCCCTTTGTTATTATGATGAAGAAACAAATTGCTTCGGAAAAATCAATACTAATACTCAGTGTGATTTTGAAGCAGACTTACTCAACTCTCCTATTTTTGAAGAAGATAAATTACCCTGGATATTGAATAAACTGTCTATGTCGTTAGGTGAAGCAGTGCAGCGCTTACCTAAGCCTAAAACAGAATATTCACAAGAATTATCAAAACCCGAAGTGTATTTACACTTTTCTACGCCACGAGGAGCTGATCCTCAATCTGGTTTTGTGAAAGTTAATTTCTCTTATCAAGGCACTTTAGTTAATCCACATAATGAGAGTGTTACGGTTACGCCAGCCAATCTAATTGATGGAGATATCAATGGCGATACTGATGCGGATGGTAATAGCGACACTGAGAAAAAAGTTAAGCTGTATCGAGACTTAACTTTTGAACAAACCGTTATTGATAAATTGACCACGTTAAAGTTTATTACTCAGCCTAAACCTAAGCGTTACACTTTTACCAATGAAGACTATTTGAAAAAAGATAAAGTGCCTAAATATTCAATGATGATGGAAGGCCGCTATTTATGGCATCACTTTTTACATCAAGATGTAGAATTACTTAAAAAATTAGGCTGGAATATTAGCTTTGCTGATGACTTTTATTATAAAGCGCTCGCTACCGATAGTGTATTTGACGCTGAAGTCATTCAAACCGATGATCACGACTTTTTCTCATTAGGGTTAAACTTAACCATTGATGGGAAAAAAATGCCCGCGTTTCCTATTTTGCTTGGTGCTATTGAACAGTTACCTAAGTCGGCATTACTTGACCGTGAAAAAGAAAAGCTTATTTCTCCTGACTCCCCTATTTATGTTGACCTAGAAAATGGTGATTTTGTTGCCTTGCGTTATCAAAGCGTACAGCCAATATTAAAACAATTTATTGAACTATTTATGCCTAATGCCTTAAATAAAAATGGCACCATGGAACTATCACGTTTTCAAGGACATCAAACATTATCAATGTTAGATGACCAAGGAATGATAGCAACGGGTACAAGTAAGTTAAGAACCTTGGCTGATAAACTGAAAGACTTTCAAAAAGTTACCACTGTCCCTGTACCTGAAGGATTAAACGCAACGTTAAGAACCTATCAGCATCAAGGACTAAACTGGCTACAGTTTTTACGCGAATACCAATTAAACGGTATTTTGGCTGACGACATGGGTTTAGGTAAAACCATTCAAACCTTGGCGCATTTATTAATTGAAAAACAGCAAGGTCGATTAACTAAACCGGTATTAATTGTTGCCCCGACCAGTGTTATTTTTAACTGGGCTAATGAAATTGAAAAGTTTACTCCTCAACTTTCTTATCAAGTATTACATGGTAGTAAACGCCAACAGCACTTCGCTTGCCTTGAAGGATTTGAAAGCGGTGAAAATCAGGTTGATATCATCATTACCAGCTATGCGTTAATTACTAAAGATTTAGCCCTGTATAGCCAGCAAAAGTTTTATTACCTAGTTCTTGATGAAGCTCACTATATAAAAAACACCAAGACTAAGTTATACCAAGCGTTCCTAACACTTAAAGCTCAGCATAAATTGTGTTTAACGGGCACGCCTATGGAAAATCATTTAGGCGAATTCTGGGCGCAATTTAACTTTTTACTGCCCGGTTTCTTAGGTGGACAAAGACAATTTACCAAACTCTTTAGAACCCCTATAGAAAAACATGGTGAACTAGAGCGTAAGCAGCTATTAAATCAGCGTATTAAACCGTTTATTTTACGTAGAACCAAAGATAAAATAGCCACTGAACTACCGCCGAAAACGGAAATAGTTCAAAAATTACGTATTGAAGGCCAGCAAGCTGAACTGTATGAATCGGTGCGTTTAGCGATGGATAGCCGCTTAAAGGATATTATTGCTGACAAAGGCTTAAAACGTAGTCAGATAGAAGTATTAGATGCGTTATTAAAGCTTAGACAAGTATGTAATCACCCTAAATTATTATCACTTGATGGCGCTAAAAAAGTAAATCAATCAGCCAAGCTTGATTACTTAATGGAAACCCTGCCTGAGCAAATTGATGAAGGCCGTAAAATATTAATTTTTTCACAATTTACCAGTATGCTTTCTTTGATAGAAGATGAGCTAGTGAAAGAAGGCATTGGTTATGTCAAATTAACGGGGTCAACTACAAAAAGACAAGATGTTGTTGATAAGTTTCAACAAGGTGAAGTGCCGGTATTTTTAATTAGCTTACGCGCAGGTGGCGTGGGCTTAAACTTAACCGCAGCCGACACGGTTATTCATTTTGACCCTTGGTGGAACCCAGCGGTAGAAAACCAAGCTACCGATAGAGCGTATCGTATTGGGCAAGACAAGCCGGTTTTTGTCTACAAGTATATTATTGAAAATTCAATCGAAGAGAAGATTCAAAAAATACAGCAAAACAAAGCTGAACTAGCAGCAGCGTTATTATCTGAAGAAGTGAGTGATAATAAACTCAGTTTAACTGACGATATATTAGGTTCGTTACTTGCACCACTTAGTTAGCCCCTCCACTCTTTAAACGGGATTAATTATCGATAATTAATCCCGTGGTAGAAGCATTTTCTCGTGTTCTTATTTTCTCTAAATTGGCCCTATTGATTTCAATGGATTCATAGATTTAGTAAAAGTTATTTACCATATTATTTATTTGAATAACTAAATATACTTTTCAAACGAATACTATCTAACGATGTACCTAACAGCACCTCAAATTCACCGGGTTCAGCTAACCAGTTATTGGTATTAACATCCCAAAAAGACAAGTCCCGTATGGATAACTCGATGGAAATTTGTTGAGTTTCACCTGGCTGTAAAAATACTTTATCAAAACCTTTTAACTCTTTGATTGGCCGCTCGACACTTGCTTTTTTATCATGTAAATACAACTGAACAACTTCTGCCCCAGCAACCTCGCCAATATTTTTTACTTGTGCTGTAATGGTAATTTTATCAATACCTGTAATTGATTTACTCGATAATTGAATATTCGAAACATCAAACTGGGTGTACGACAAACCATGCCCGAAAGAAAAAGTTGGTTTAATCTTTTGTTGTTCGAACCACCGATAACCAATGAATACCCCTTCGCTATATAACGACTCTTTCGCGTTATAATCATTAAGTGCTATCGGTGCGGTGTGCTCTAGTTTTTCAGGTAAGGTGATGGGCATTTTACCACTTGGGTTTACCTCACCAAATAATACATCAGCAAAAGCATGACCCGCTTCCATACCTCCGTACCACCCCCAAACTATTGCATTCGCTTGCTCAGCCCATGGCATTTCTACCGCAGAGCCTGCGACTAAAAAGACGATAGTTTTTTTATTAGTACTGAGCAACTTACTGATAATTTCATCTTGGCTATTGGGTAACCTCATATCAGGACGATCAATAGATTCTCTGTCATCTCCATGACTTAAACCACCAAAATATATAACTGCATCAGCGGCTTTAGCAGCAGCAATATACTCTGTTTCTTCAACAAATAAATTTCCTGGGGCATCCCAACCTAAAGTAAATTCAGACTTTCCATCATATCTAATTTCAAAAGCATAATGTTGTTCAGCATTTAAGTTAATTTCATATGAGATTACTTGGTCATCAGTACTAAACGAGTTGATTACACTCTCACCATCTACTTTTAGAGTAAAAGAGCCTTCAACAAATACATTTAACGTATGAATACCACTTTTTAATGGCTTGATGTCGCCTTTCATCGTGATGTATTCAGTAACGCTTTTATTAGATTTAAACGTAGAATCAACAATCCAAGATTCACTAATGACTGTTTTTCTTGCTTGATCTTTATAATAAGAAATATTCCAAGCTGGTGTGCCTGTCCAATGACGGCTGGCGACATAATCACTGGCAATCGGTGATAAAACGCTACTACGAGCACGCATAACGGTGATATTAACTTCATCACCTAACTGTGCTTTCAAACCTGCTAACGGTGTTATTTCATAAAGTGATTTAACTTCAGAAGAACCACCGCCAGTGCCATGCTTTTTGTCTGCGTTTGGACCGAGTACCAAAATATTTTTAATTTTTTGCTGAACTAAAGGTAATACTTTATTTTCTCCGACCTTTTCGTTTTTAAGTAATACCACTCCTTCTGCAGCAATTTTTCTTGCTGCTAATTGGTGTTCTTTGGTATTACGTTCACCCGGTAACCGCATTTCATCGTACATTCCTATGCTGTACTGCACACGTAAAATACGACGAACTTTGTCATCAAGCACTGAAACTGGAATATTGCCCGCTTTAATTTGCGCGAGTAAAGGTTTAGCTAAAAAATAATCATCGTAACTGGCAACATCTGTACCCATTTCTAGATCTAGGCCATACATAGCAGCATCATGGGTATTTATATCAACATTCCAATCAGTTAATAATACGCCTTTATACCCCCATTCACCTTTGAGAATATCCATCACTAAATGTTCACTTTGATTTGCATTTGTGCCGTAATATTGATTATAAGAGCCCATCATCCCCCATACATTCGCTTCTTTCACTGAGGCTTCAAAGGCGGGTAAATACACTTCTCTTAATGTCCGCTCATCTGGTTTAGCATTTACCCCCGTGCGATTTAGCTCTTGAGTATTCAGCGCATAATGTTTAACCGTTGCAGCAACATCGTTGGCTTGTATCGCTTTAATTTGAGGCACCACAAGTTTAGCGGCTAGAATCGGATCTTCACCCATATATTCAAAATTTCGACCATATAAGGGCAGACGAGCTAAATTAACACCAGGTCCAAGGATAAAGTCTTTCTTACGTTCTCGTGCTTCAGCACCCAATACTTGACCATGCAAAGCCGCTATTGCAGGATCCCAACTTGCTGCTACTGAGGTTAAATGTGGTAAATAGGTTGAGTGATCATCTGTCCAACCCGCTGAGTTCCAATCATCTCTATTTATTTGATGGCGTACTCCATGAGGACCGTCTGATAACCACATTTCAGGAATGCCGACACGTTCAATTGCATTGATATGAAACTTACCGCTGGCATGTACCAAAGATATTTTTTCTTCGAGGGTTAACTTTTTTAATAAATTTTCGACATTTTCTTCAACCGCACCTAACCGATTAGACGTGGTTAGTTCTAAATGCTTTGATGATTTTTGTATTTGTTTACCTTGGCTACAAGAAACTAGTAAAGCTGAGACAATAGTAAGATGAAAAATCGTAGATATAAACTTCATTATTTACCTTTTACATTTAACACGCCAGAAATGAAAGCGCTTTCATTTTGTGTTAATATAATCATTCAATCGATTTCATGCAAGAGAATTAGCAATAATCTGTTTCACTATGTTATTGCTAGTTATTTGATTTACAAAAGGCTGATTAGTATAAAAGACATTAATCGCTTACATTTATAGTCGAGGTTTACTTTAATTATAAAATAATGATAAAAAACGATGCGGAATTACAATTAAATCCGCATTGACAGTTTTAAACTCTTGAGTCTGTACTTTTTTGGCAAGCCAATTTCCTAACGATTTGATACCCGACAGGTAAAATCATATAAAGAATGGTTAACCACATTGTAGCTACAATAGGCCCTGATTTTTTCATTACAATATCATTAAACATAAATTGATAGGTACCCCATAGGTAAGGTAATACCATGAATATTATTGCTAAAAATATATATTTATTTACGCTTAGTTGTTTGCTCTCGTCAATCTTTGCCAAAAAGTAAAGGGCTAATATCGTATATAAACAGGCTATCGAATCAAACCACAGATTAATGTCAAAAATATATTTATATGCGTCTGGTAAGTATTGCCAGAAGGTTGGTTCAAAGAAAACTTGATGAGAATGCCCTGATAGCCAGCTTTGCCAAAAAAACTCACTTAACGCATGGTGGGATAAGTGATCTTTGCAGTCTACCTGGAACCTTTAATAGGCTAATTTATGCCTACCCTTATTTCTTTTTTGTTTTTGTTTTTGCTCTTGTTCTATTAGTTTTTTTAACCTTTTTCTTAACTTGTTTAGGCGCTGTTGAAAACTCTTTATGAAAAGGCTGTTCTGTAACAACAGGAATGACTTGCCCTATGCTATTTTCAATCGTAGTTAATTGCCTTATATCATTTTCTACAGCAAATGAAATGGCCATGCCACTTTTCCCGGCACGAGCAGTTCGACCTATACGGTGTATGTAGTTTCTTGGATCTTCAGGAAGGTTATAGTTAATGACTAAAGTAATATTATCAACATCAATGCCACGAGCAGCAACATCAGTTGCAACTAATACTCTTAAATTAGAATCTTTAAAGTTTTGTAATGCCTCTTCTCTAACTGCTTGTGTTTTACCACTGTGAAGGCTAGCGGCAGTTATTGATGCTTTTTCTAGTGCTTTAACAATGATGTCAGCGCCATACTTTGTTTTACAAAAGATGAGAACTTTTTCATATTCAGGTTTTGTCAGAATATTAAATAGCAAAGGGAGTTTATTTGATTTATCAAGATGGTATACACTTTGATTAACCATATCGATAGTAACCGTTTGTGCAGTAATTTGCACTTTTGTTGGATCCGTTAAAATGGCTGTCGCTAGTATCTCTATTTCAGCAGGCATAGTAGCTGAAAACAATAGTGTTTGTCGGGTCTTTGGAAGTTTAGATATGATGTTTTGAACATCCTTATAAAAGCCCATATCAAGCATTGTATCTGCTTCATCTAATACAAATACTTCTAACGCCTTAAAATTTATATCGCCCGTTTCAATTAAGTCCAATAACCTTCCAGGGGTGGCCACTAAAATATCAAGTCCAAGTGCGATAGCGTCAACTTGAGCTTGTCTTCCTACACCACCATAAACAACCTTAGTTTTAAGCCCTACCCCCTCAGAATAGTCATCAATGTTTTGCATTATTTGCGAGGCAAGCTCTCTCGTGGGTGTTAATATCAGAGAACGCGTGCTCTTAGCTTGGATGTCTATTTTATTTCGTCCAAAATTATTGATAATAGGCAATGAAAAGGCCGCAGTTTTCCCTGTTCCCGTTTGCGCTATACCCAGAAGATCATGCCCATTAATAAGAGCTGGGATACATTCTTTTTGAATCGGGGTGGGTTGTTGATAGCCTTTAAGACTAAGGCGGTCAATAATTGGCTCTAAAAGTGAAAATTCTTTAAATTCTGACATACTGTCTCGGTATTCTTTAATCAATGCTTATCATTCTAACAGAATGCTTTAACATATTTAAGACGTATTCTAGCTGGCTGTTTCTTCCCCCCCATAAAATGTCACATAAAAAAATAGTCTCGTAATCAAGTGTTCTGATCCCTTAATTTCTACTGCTTCCTTGGTTTACTTCGTAACTTAATTTTCTTTCTATAGAATTGAAAGTTCAGTTAATTCATCTTTGTTTTTTTATTGATACTTCAGTAAAATAGTTAGTCTTTAACATTTCTATAAAGGTTAGTGATGAAACGCGTTGTTTTATATATTTCAGATAAATGCCCTCATTCCCGAGAAGCTCAAAAATACTTGGATGATAATGGCATTAAATACAGATTAACAAATGCGAAAATGCAGCGCGGTAGAAAAGAGCTTGACGCTATAGGGGCTAGCTCGGTACCAGCTCTTAAAATTGGTAATGATGTAATGATTGGCTGGAATCTAAAGAATTTTAAGAAGCTCTATGGTGCAGATTAATAAGCAGACAATTTGGAAGATGGCTAGATATTACCATTAAATATGATAATTCAAAAACTCATTTCTGCCCTACCACAAGCTAAGACAAGTTTCATTCAGGTATTGTAATTTTACATTTATCCTCTCGTAATATTTACTCAAAAAAAAAGAAACTTCGAATTATCGAAGTTTCTTTCTCCCCCTTCCTTGGGTTAATGTCACGGCATTTATCGTGCGCGTTGCTAAGGTTAAACTGTCCGTTTATTTATTAACTGTTAACCTTGGTGTTAAACCTTCGGTTAACTTATCGGCAAGGCCAGCATAACGATAGCCATATAACTTACCATCGTGCTTTTTCGCTGCGGCTTGTAGTTTAGCTTTTAGATCTGTAGCAATACCTCGTGTCATTGCTACAAAGGTTGCTGAAGGTTTAGGTGTTCTACTGGATTTAGTCTTCACAGGAGTAATATCTTTAAGTAACTTAGTGACGAAGTAGTCTTGTAACATTATTGTATATTGATCCGACTTAGGTCTACGAGATTTAATATCTCCGTAAATGGCATCAATAAATTTGTTCATTGTTTTAACTGGATCCATGACGTCATGGCCAGCAGCTTGCAACTTAATCAATGAATCTAATCGGTATGATGCAAGCGGACTGCCTACAACTTGCCTAATAATATAATCACTATACTTTTCGAATTTATCATAGCCAATGCGCTTTAAAATCTCTTGGTCATTCCAGAACTCAGGTAAATCTATGCCATTTTCTATCAAAAATTCGACTGCTCGTTCTTGTTTATCTTTAGAATAAGGTACAAATATTTGTTTGTCTTTGTGGCTTTGGGTTAATTCATTTCGATACATAACGCCACCAACAGCTTTAGCAACATGGCCTAACTCACGAGCATGTTGTTGAATTACTGTTTTGTAAGCATTATCTAATTCATCATATCCCTTTATTGGTTCAAAGCTAGTTGCGTCGATTAAATTAGCTAAAATGCGTTTTTTGTTCTTTTGTCCTAAACGCGTTGCTTCAACAGGATCATCACCTATTGCTTCAGTTAAAATTCGAGGATCTAAGAAGCTTGGTTTTGAGTAAGCATCCCAGCGTAAACGTTTATCATTCAACTGACGGTCAGCAACTTTGCTTAAAAGGAGTGCTTCTTCTTTAGGTGAAAGGTCACCTTTAAATTCTTTATAACCCCACTCAATTGCAAATTTATCGTATGGGCCTGGATCATAATCAATTGGTGATACACCGTCTTCTGGCTGCATCACATAATTGAATCGAGCATAATCCATGACAGATGCAGATACACCAAATTGTTTTACAAACTCAGGATCTCTCAACTGCTCAATGGTATACGAATTGTTGCCGATAAAATTATGGTGTAAGCCAGTTGAATGGCCAACTTCGTGTGCAACAACAAAGCGAACTAAATCACTCATTACATCATCCGGCAAAGGAAGTTTTTTAGCTCTAGGATCGGTTGCACCGGCTTGTGCAAAGTACCAGCCTTCAAGTAATTTGATGACATTATGGTACATACGCACATCAGCTTCGATGATTTCCCCTGAACGAGGGTCGGCTACATGCGGCCCTTGTGCATTAGGTGTTCCAGATGGGACCCAACGAACTACTGAATAGCGCGCATCTTCAGGATCCCAGTCTGGATTTTCTTCTAGGCTAGGTGCCATTTTTGCGATAATAGCATTTTTGAATCCAGCTTGTTCAAATGCTGGTTGCCAAAATTCAATGCCTTCTCGTATTGCTTCAATAAATCGTTGAGGGGTGCCTCTGTCAATATACCAAACAATGGGTTGTATTGGTTCACTGATATCTAACTCTGGATTCTTCTTTTCTAAGCGCCAGCGTTTAATAAAACTAATTGAGTCTAATTTGTTTTTTTCTGAGCTGTAGTCTGAATAATTAGCAGTGAAATAACCGACACGCTTATCATAAAAACGAGGTTTCATTGGCGTATCAGGTAACGCAAAAATGGAATGGCGTATTTCTTTGGTCTCATTCCCCTTCTTGCTAGTAAATTGAGCTAATACTGTCGTTTCAATATTTCTTTCGAAGGATTTAACTTTGGTGATTAATGCGGTTTTATTATTCAGTTTAAATTTCTGAGCTTTAGGGTCTTTGGGTGTTGGGAAAAATTCCTTGTGCGCGCCCATATATACTTTAGTAATGTCGATGACAGGCGATTTAGCGTCATCTTTTGAAAAAGTCGTAATTGGGAGCTTAGCAATTATTCCGTCAATCGAGGCTTTCTTGACAACTAGCGACTCTCTTGAGCCATCTTCAGATACAACAGAGTAATTCCGACTACGTAGTAAAATATTATCACCATGACGCTCAAATATTACGTACTGGCGGCCAATATCTGCGCTGATCACTCCTTTTCCAGGTTGTGTGCCAGAAGTTTTAACTTGCCAAACAAATTCACGGCCAAATTCAGCTGCTGGTATTTCAAAGTACACTTTGTTGTCTACCAGGTGAGTGGTAAACACACCTGTTGATGTTATTGCTTTGTCTGTGACAATATCTTCATAGGGTTTGAATTTTTCCTTTTTTTTATCTTTAGCGTCTTTTTTATCGTCTTTTTTATCCGCTGACTTTTCTTTATCTTCAGATTCTTGAGCTTTTTTTTCTACATTGAGCACATATTGCGATGAAGCAATTGGGTTGGCAATAACGAGTGATTCAACCTCAGCTTTAGAAAGTATGGATGCGTTTGCAAACGTAGTTAGGTTGGCAATGCTTAATAACAGCACTGATTTTTTAAATAGCTTCATATAGTTATCTATGGTCCTTGTTTCGAAAGTTTATTATTATTTTTTATAAAATTTATATTTTTACACTATCTAGTATTCTGAATACTAATTATTAACTCTGCTCAGGTTAATTATTAATAATTTTATTTATTACATTTTAACTTCCAGATTTACTAGACAGCTTATAACTCCAAAAGATACGCTTTCTCACATTCCGCAAGTGAAACACCGCTTGTCAGTGAGTGACGCTTTTTAGGATTGTAAAGCATTTCTATAAATTTAAATATATCAGCTTTCGTATCATTAGTTGTTGAGTATATTTTTCGTTTAATCATTCGTTTTTTAATGACAAAATCATCATGTTATATAAACTTAAGTGACAAAGTAGACAGCCATGAAGTTAGGCTGGAATGACAGAAAAGGGAATTGAAGAAACGGGTGGGTTCAATGGGCCCCTGTAAGGTCGTCCAATTTCCTGACGTTCATCACAGACAGTTTGAAGGCCGTTCCTGTAACTACATCGCTATTCGAGTTCATCGTTATGCTTGACTAATTCGGTCAAAGTTATCCGTAAAAGTTAGAAATTATTTTATCAGTTCAAATTAGAGTAAAATAATTTTCGACTCGCTTAATGCATTAGTAAGACCTCTGCTTAAGTATCCTGAATTAGCTGACCGCTACAATTTAGTTGCTATCGCAGTCTAATTCGGTGAATATATTGCTCCTACAGAGCATCAGCAAGTAACTTTTCTATGGATAGATTTCTTAAAATAACCTTGGTCATTCTGACAATTACTCAAAGCAACTTTATTTTGGCTAATAGTAAGGTTTTATATGACTCACTTGTGCCGTTCGAGAAAAATCAAAAAAACAGCACTTTTAGCCAATTAATCATACCTCACCTAAGTGAAATCCAACGGACCGAACAAACATACACGCTGCTTCAGTTTTGGGCGAGTTGGTGTCATAGCTGCTCGGGTTTCATGTACGACTTAGACGAGATCAGTACATCTACCCAATCCCCTTACTACGCCATCAGCATAGACGACAAATTTATTGATGCAAAAAATTATTTGACAAAACACCCATTATATAAAAAACACAGAAATCGATTCTGGTTTGATCAACAAAGTAAGTTAAAACAGTCTCTCGCTATCACAACAGTGCCAACGCTGGTTATTATTGATAACCAGGGTAAAACCATTTGGCGCACAAGCGGCCATCTCAATAGCGACGACTTGTTTGAACTCAAGCAATTGTTATCGAGTAATAATATTAACAAGCTCACCATCAAGGATTGATATGAAACCCATCTCTTTGCTAACGCTACTACTCTTAAGTATTCCTAATCTTAGTGCAGCTGAAAAACAGACACCAAATTATTACCAAGATATTAGACCAATCATGGAACAAAACTGTCTGGGGTGTCATTCATCAAAAGGGATTTCATTTTCTTTCGAGGATCCCGAGCAAGCTTATCTGTTTCACGACGCGATCAATTCAGCGGTGCAACAAAGGCGTATGCCTCCTTGGTTAGCCGAAACGGGCCATCAAGTTTATAAAGACGATATATCTTTGTCAGAGCAACAACTCAAACAATTTAAACAGTGGGCTGAGGCGGGTTACCCTAAGGGGAATAAATCAGCGAAAACGACAAGTATTAATCTTAAACAACACAAGATAACCAAATCTTTTAATGCAGACCTTTCACTGAAAAGCGCTCAACAAGCCTATTTGCCTAAGCAAGAGCAAAAAGATGACTATCGATGTTTTATCGTCGATTGGCCTGAAAGCAAAGATAAATTTGTTACAGGGTTTAAAGCCATCCCCGGTAGTACAAAAATAGTTCATCACATCGTTCTTTTTGCAGCAAGACCCGAAGTCGCTGACATGTTTAAAGAGTTAGAAGCCGAAGAAGAAGGCATTGGTTATCAATGCTTCGGCGGCGCGGTTCCTGATCGGCTGGGCGATAAAAAAACACGACTGTCGTTTGAAAAAAAATATCCTGGAGGAGTAAGAAAACTCAGCCAAAATAATTATTGGCTGGCTCACTGGGCCCCAGGGATGGACGGTTATCATTTTCCAAAGGATACCGGTGTTCCAGTCAAAAAAAATTCGGCTTTGATTTTACAAGTCCACTATTATTCGGCTTTTGCTCCAGGCAAAAAAGACCCAGGAAGTCAGCTGAGTTTTACGCTTGCCGACTCTGTAAAAAAACCCGCAATCCATTATCCTTTAACCAAAAACAATTGGCTTAACAGCAAGAAAAACCAATCTATGGTAATCAATCCGGGACAACAGAAAACTTACACTGCCAATGTTCCACTGAAAAACATTGCCAACTACACCGCTTGGATAACAGAAACACAAATTGAAAATGTAAGTGTGGTAGAAATTCATTCGGCTAACGTCCATATGCATGCCTTTGGCGCATCAGGAAAAACGGCTGTAGTTTATGAAAACGGCGATACAGAGACGCTTTTATCGATCCCACGCTGGGATATTGATTGGCAAAGAGACTTTACACTGGCAGAACCCAAGCGTTTTGATAAGAGTCGATTCGAACAAATCCAACTGTCTGTAGATTGCACCTTTAAAAATCATAGCGATGAAGTAGTTTACGGAGGTTATGGTTCCGATGATGAAATGTGCTTTAACTTTTCCTATATTGCATTAGAACTTAAGACTGAAGGTGTTATCAAGTAGGTTAAGAGTAGAGTAAAATAACAACTTACTTTAGATACACAAACCACTCTGGGGTTAGCTCTACACAGGATTATAATAAATCCTGTGATTTATGCTTAGCCTACCAGAATACCTTAGCCATCTGTCATTTTAGAATATTCTTGAATAAAATTTTAAAGCTAACTAATACGACACAGGGGACTAAATAATTAGAACAATCACCCTCACTTTTATGTCCACTTTCTTCAAGGATAGATGATAAGAGCAGTATTTTTCTATCTCGCTTACGCCCCCAATAGACGAATATAAATTCGTGGCCAAAATTAGTTAACCACGACACTGAGATACCACTAGCCCCAATAATTGGGTAAGTAATAGCTACACGTCAGTGTACGATAATACAATTACTTTATTACGACCAGATTCTTTGGCTTCGTACATAGCTTTATCTGCCATAGCAATCAAATCAATGACCTCGCCTTTTATTTTTGGCTGAGTAGAAGTAACGCCAACACTAATGGTAATGTATTCAGATGTTGGTGATCCTTTATGAGGAATTCTAAGCCCTTCTACAGCTTTTCGACAAAGTTCCGCTATGCTCGAAGCGTGTTCTGTAGAAGGTAAAATAACTACAAACTCCTCACCACCATATCTTGCGATAAGATCAGAAGAACGGTTGATTACTTTTTTCATTGCAATAGCAACTTCTTTCAAACATATATCCCCACGAACATGACCATATATATCATTAAATAATTTGAAGTCATCAATATCAATCATTAACAGAGAGAGCATAGATTTTTCACGAGTCGCTCTGTTCCACTCAATTAGAATTTGTTTATCGAAACAACGCCTATTAGAGATAGTTGTTAAGGCATCTGTTTCTATGAGTTCCTCAAGGCTACTTTGAGCTTCATTGAGTGCTTTGTTTCGAATAGATATATGGTAAGTGTAATATGCAATAAGTAATACTAACAACATACTTGAGAAACCTAAAAGATAAGGTAGATGGCTGTGCCTACTTTCAATATATTCAAGTGTTGGTGTCGCAATCACTTTCCAATTCCTACCATTAAACGGTTTGAGTTTTTTGGTATAAGATAATTTGTTTAAAAAATCTTGATCAACAATTGAATTTATATTCTTTTCATAAAGTAATTCATTGCCATTGTTAGTTATATCAATAAGTTTTGCATTAATTCCGGCAGTAGGTGACCACTTAAATGCCGTCCTGAAAATATCTCCTATCCGAAAAACACCAACGATAAAGCCTTTAATGTTTTTTTGTCGATTGGATACTGTTGTTGGTAATCCATTATAAATGGGAATTAATATGAGAAACCCTTTTTCATTATTAGGCTCTTGTACGAGTGTAATACTTGAGGTAGCCAATGGCTCCCCTGAATTTAATGCCTTGATTAGTGTGTTTTTTTCTAGATAGATTTGATGCTAAGTCGAAACCTAAAGCTAGCTCATTACCTATTAATGGTGCGATGTAATAAACAGGATAATATACATCACGTTCAGAGGCACGGATCATATCCCCTTGGTCATGTCGTTCGGTTATTTCAAATATCCCTTCTTCCAAAGGCCGTTCAGTGGAGAAAATGTCACGGTTGGCATGTAAAACTTTAGGAGCCCACTCAAGTGCTTGAATTCCTCTATGTCTATTTAATAAGGCTTGCGAATATCGAGTAAATTCCGCAAGTGATATAAATTTAGAATTATCCCAAAAACCTTTTAAAGCATACAAAACTTCCAGATTTACAAGTAGTTCTCTTTCGATAGAAGCTATCTTCTCATTGACATCGCTTTTAAATTCTAGATGAATCGATTTTGATTCATATTGATGCGCCCCAAAACCAAGTAATAAGACAATATAAAACCAGCGACTATTATGAGAGACAAAACAAATTCAGAAAATCCCTTCATGCCATATTCCTACTAAATAGACTTAACAATATATATTTTTGAATCTTTTTCTTAAGTTTTCTATTCGGATTTAACTTATCAATTATTCCGTCCGCATCATTAAAAATAGTCTATGGATAATAAGAAAGACAATTTTATCTCACAACTTTAGATTCTAAATTTCCGCTATGATCCCTTGAGGCGAACGTTAGTATTAATGAGTTCTTAACGTCTTCTAAGCGCACAAAGTGAGCCTTATATCTCAACAAATAAATATCCGTTCAATTATTGTTCAAAAGGTCGTGATCTGCCACATTGCCCCATACAGATTATTTAGTTTAATGACCGCTAATGGAAAAGAAGTAGGCAAAGCGTCAATTTAAAAAGCAGTATCTTTATTTCATAGAAATAATCCTAATGAGCTATATAACTCCCTTCCTCTTTTTCACGTACACGAAAGGTGAATGGTTTAAGTATTATGGGCACTTTTATCTACTAAATCTCAGTTTTCCATCTACTCTTTAGAAATTAATTTGTTGTTGAAATAAAAAAATAACCCATTATAAAACAATCCATTAGATTTTTTTAACATTCCCTTATACCGTTCAGGATCCCGAAGTGTCCCGTTCAGATATTCCCTGTTGTCTTAGAAAGGGGAAGCCGCCAATATACTGACCCCATCAAGTAGTAAATAGAGATGTTTTTGGACAGTGCTGAAATGGCTCCGCCCCTAAAGAGCATTTATCAACGTTAAAGGTAAAATTGTGATCAGACCGCAAACTTTCAACCATGTCTTTCGACAAGTAATTATTGTTGTCGCTTTTACAGCGATAGCTTCCTGCAATAGTGAAAATAAAGCAAGTAGTGCACCTATTGTTGAATCGAGCATTACGACGACAACCAATCTACAAACATCAATCGAGGCTATTCGGGATCATCATAATTTACCCGCCCTTGCCGCGATGATCTTAGTTGATGGTGAAATTGTAGAAAACATCGCCACTGGTCAACGTGTTTGGGGAACATCAAAGATGGTCACTATAAATGACCGTTGGCATTTGGGATCAGTCACTAAAGCTATGACCGCTACTCTAGCAGCAAGATTAGTAGAACGTGGTGACATTAATTGGGATAGTACGATTTTAGATGTCTTTCCTGATATGGGTGTCAATATCCGTGATGAGTTTAAAACGGTTCGTCTCGAAGAGTTGCTAACTCACACTTCCGGTTTACGAAGAGATCCTGATGATATTCCTTCCTTTTCTGGAAATAGTGGAGACTTTCAGCCAATTGATTCACAAAGAAGGCAATGGACCACAGAGATTTTGGCATTGCCCGCTACAGCAGAAAGAGGTACACATTTATACTCGAACAATGGTTATGTAGTCGCTGGCACCATGCTCGAAGAAGTAACAGGCATGACTTGGGAAGAGTTAATGATCATCGAAGTTTTTATACCCCTTGGCATGAATGATAGTGGATTTGGAGCGCCAGGATCATCTGGAGTCATTGACCAACCTTGGGGGCATCAACGAGTTGGAAATGGCTGGTTGGCCCTAGAGCCAGGGCTCAAAGCAGATTTACCCCGCCCTATGGGTCCTGCGGGTCTCGTTCACACATCGTTAGCCGATTATGCTAAATATGCCACTATGCATTTACGTGGCGCGAATGGCGAAGGAAGTTTTCTTAATCATGAGTCAATTGCCAAGTTGCACACCCCGATGGCCAATAATTACGCCATGGGATGGGGAGTGGCTGCATCGAATGTTGGTAAAACATTACAACATGGAGGTACCAATTTATTATGGTTTTCAGAGGTGTTGCTTGTGCCGAGTCTTAATTTAGCATTGGTGACGTTTACCAACTCGGGTGGGGAAGTAGCAGCGAAAGCGACAAATGATACGCTCAACTTATTAGTAAAATTCTTCGACGCATCTAATACTCCCAACTAATTACGGATAATTACATCATGTTAAAAATAGTAAATTCACTGGTAATTATATTGTGCATTACCTCTTTTTCTACGAAGGCAAAATGGCAAGTGGGCACGGGTATCGTAGACGTATTAAATTTTCAATACGATTCATTACAAAACAGGTATAACACTCGGAAAGAACGACGTGGATTAATGGGTATTTCAGCTACCCTTGGATACAAATTAGAGAGTTGGCAACACATTTATTTTATTCCTGAATTAACATTAGCAAGCGGGATAAACAAAGAACGGCATGGCTTCCCTGAGGTTACAGTCGAACTTGAACACTTGGTTGCACTGTCAATAAGAATGCAGTACCAATTCAACAACAATCTTTATGTTTATACTTTAGGCAGTTACAACAATATCAGAAGCAAATTTTCAACACCAAGGTTTGAAGATTCAGCAGTTGCCTATGATACAAAAAACACATTCGGGATTGGGGCCGGCCTAGGTTACAACTTCTCTATTTCCATTGCTGCAGATGTCAGTTTGGTACAGGTCGATAACGATATCTTATTAATTAACTTGGGCATCCAATACAAATTTTAATCACTAGGAGTAAGCAGCTTTACATATTCACTCTTTAAGGTTGTTTTTATTCTGCCACCTTTCAGCTACATTTAGGTATTATAAATTATTATGTACCTATTTTGATGATCCTTTTTTTGGTTAATCGCTCGGTATGGTGAGGTTCGTACCTCACCCAGTCTACATTTCTCAATCAAGGTTATCGTTCAAAAGACTTAAGTATCCCCATAGCAGTCAGCACGAAAAGTTGTCTCTTAGGTTTTGAGAACTATAAAGCCATCGAGTCTACTTATTGTTAATGACCACTTTGTCAGGATAAGCTGTCGTTATTCAAACGAGAGCTTACGTCAACAATGAACACAAAGTGAGCCTTATATTTCAACAAATAAATACCCGCTTAATTATCTGTTCAAAAGATCGTTATCTGCCACAAAAGATACATTGTGTCATGAGGGGTTTTGTTGAATTACATTAGAATTAGTATCGATAATCCCCCATTAAGAGACTGAAACAGTGGTTAAAATAAGCAACTCATGGGCATTAACCCACGGTAATTTCACAAAAAAGAATTTATTATCACTACCCCCCTGTTGAAAAAAAAGCATTTTCGTCAGTTTACACCTTCACCCATATATTTTTTAAATATCTCATCATATTTACCCGACGTTTTGAGTTGGTTGAGTGCATTTTGCCATTTTACAATCTCACTTGAGGGAATGTTTTTAGAAAATGCGATGTATAAGTCAGATTTTAGTAATTCAATATTCATTCGCTCTATCAATGCACCATCAATTAGATTTCTATTAATGAAATACTTGGCGGTGAACTCCCCTGAGACTACTAACTCAGCTCTATATTGAGCTAACATTTTGAAAGAATTGATAGTTTTTAGGGTAATAAATAAGTTATTAAACCCCTTAGACAATAATAGCTTTTGTTCAGGAAAACCTCTGGTTACCAATATATTAGTATCGTCTGCATCCGATAAGTTTTCTAAATGCAAATTTGTGTCTTTATTCTTATAAAAATAGGTTTTTTCAGTTGCAATAGGTCCGACCCAATTGAAAAGAGGTTCACGCTCGGGAGTTCTTGCTATAGTAAAAAGTACATTATTTTGCCCGTTTATTGTCATTTGGTAAGCTCTTGCCCATGGGTAAATTACAATTGTATCGGGATGATCAATCTTTTTTAAAATTTCACGTACTATTTCAACGGTTACACCTGTAGGAGAGCCGTTTTCAGTATAATTCCATGGGGGGAGTTCTTCAGACATGATGTTGTAATCGGTAGCTTTAGCTACAGGGAATAAGTTTATCAATAAAAGGCTTATTATTTTTACTAAATAATGCATTTACTCCCCTTATTCTTTCACTACTCATTTTATATTAAGTTACATTGTTGAAGAAATCAAAATTGTAGCAAGGTTTCCCAGTTTACTAGCACGCTTTACTTTTGGCTTAGGCTTGTATTTTTCAGCCACACTAAATACATTTCATTTTTGTTAGAGATTGGATGTTATTGAGGAGCCCAAATAGTATCAATGGCTTATTATTTCAAAAGATTGATTCGAATTTGTTAGTAAAACTTCTCAGTAATATGGCAGGAATTCTTCATTAGAAAACAGACGGAAAATAAATAGAGGTTATTGTCTTCTGTGCGAACTTCTTTGACGTTAGCTTTTTGTGAAGAAGCTACCAAGATTCATTTTTCTAAGGTCACTAATTGCCACAAAGCCGACCTAATTATTAGAGCGAACAACTCTATTTTTATGTCAACTATCTTCAAGGATAGCTGACATTAGCAGTATTTTTCTATTCCTTCCGCCCCAGAGCGAGATAAAGTTACAATTACTTTAGTCGCACTAAAAAGTTGATACTAAGTTTTTTCTACTCTGTTTTTAATTAAATTTAACACAGAGCTGTGAAAGTCATCTAATACATAGTTTGCCCATAACGAGCCATACCAATTCACCTTTGATGTCATTCGGTAATCAGTAGTTAATGATAAATAAGTTACACCATCAATAAAATTAAGCTCATACGAGCCACTTAAAACATCAAAATATTTATCACCTACAACGATGTGAGTATCTAATTCAGCGATACTCATAGACTCTTGATCAACGATAACTTGGTAGGCTAGTTTTTTATTAATCGTTAGCTCTGTTATTTTTTCTTGGAAGTGAACACCTCGCTCCCAATCTAATTCTCTTAAACCACCAAGTTTTAAATCTGTGGTTGTTGCAGATATCGGCCTAGGAATTCCGATAAAATGAGATATATTCCACGATAATTCATCAGGTTTTATATTATCTATATTCGGGATAGTTTCCCAAACTGTCTCCACTGGCGCTTGGATTTTTATAGTATTACTAACGGAATAGAATAAAGTAGGTGATTCTAAAGGCCTTTCAATTGGCGCTATCAGTAGAGGTAGAATAGCAAAACATGAAGCTACTCCAGCATTAGTTTTCTCACAATAATGTCTTCTTATATACCCACCTAAAAATCCACCAAAAGAAGACAGGGGGAGATATAAAGGTAGAAGCATAACTATGCAGATGATTGTTTCCCAAGCCAGAGTAATTGAAATAATAGACCAACCCAAAACCGGTAACCATGGGTGAAACATTCTTATTTTTTTATTTACAGCTTGTTCTTTTGTTAAAAATAATACCGTTATGATTCCTACTGAAATCGGTGAAACTACTAACATTGCAATTGAAATAAACTCTAAAAAATTAATAGAGTATTTTTCACCAATTGAAAACAGATAAGAAAAAATAACAGCATAAGCAGTTCCTCCAAGAAACCCCGCTATACTACCTCGATATTTATGCACGACTACCCTTTAAAAATATAACGCCTCGTTAAGAGGAAATTTATAGTTGGCTAAAATGTTGAACGCAGTGAAAACAGCCAACTGTAAATTACCTGCTTTAATGACTTATTATAATGCTATTCTACTAATTCACGCTCATATATGGCAATCATTTGCTCAGTCCCCCCAGTAGCATCCGTTGGCATTACCATTTGTTTAAATCGCCAACCATCGATAGCCCCTTCATTTAAGGCTTCGTCAACGTTAGAGATACCTTTTTTAAACCAACCATGATTGAATTTGATAGATATAGTTTTATATTCGTAGTTTTTCATAATTATGGATTCCTTGTAATCCAGCTCATGGATATCGACTTCAAGTGCTGCAGCTAGAGATTTTTTGGATTGTAGCGAAATAGTTGCCTCTTTCTCTATTCGCTGAATAGTTCTTAAATTTAATCCCGAGGCTATAGCTAGCTCATCTTGAGACCAAAACTTTTTATTTCTTAATTCAAGTAGAAGTTCTGCATTTACTTTCATTTGATATTTATGACCTGTTGGCTAGAGACAAGGTAAAGATATACTAATAGGGTTTCATCCTTTACGAAAGTAATACGACTATTTAACGAAACCTATATGACAAACATACGACAGCTAGAGTTCAACTAGCGTTGTAACTCCCCACTAAGAGGCTTTTAATTGTTGGTTAAAATGTAAAGCGAAGCGGAACCTAACCAACTGTTAAAAGTCCTGCTTGAGTGGCTTGTTAAAGGAATTTATTCTCCCCCCCCCCACCATCGCCACCACTGTCAGCCCCCCCAAAGTCACCTGAATGATACCCAGAACCAGAATCACCTAATGAATCAAAAAAGTCATTTATTCTTTTTGCTTTTCTAATAGGGTTTGAGCCTAGAGTTTCTACTTCATCGATATACTCAGTTATTTCAGTATTTGGATCTTTAACTCCAAGCAATGCCATTACTTTTTTGAATCTTTCAGGATAAGTTTCTCTATCAATATTTTCATAAACATCAATCAGCTCATCTTCGGAGTATGTATCAAAGTCTGGTTCAGGGTACATAATCGATAAGTCCTTTTACGCCCTATTAAGCGCCGATAAATTGTTGGCTAAAATTGCGAGGTACGAAGCTAGCCAACTTTTTAGCGTCCGTCTTGAATAGCTTATGCGGTAAGTTAACCACAACTGCTAGGAATTTCACTATTAAAAGTAATAACTTCGCTTAAATGTAATTGACGATTATATTGTGCTTGATAACCATCTACTTCTTCAAAGTGCTCATGCCCCCTGAATTTTAAAAAGATAGATGTAAATGCCTTTGGTTGAGCCGATGCAAGTGATTCTACCTCTGACATTAAAAATCCTGAATAACTTAACCAGTATATATCATCTGAGTTGCAAGTTTTAAATGTGGAAACTTCATTACCAAAAGTAAAATAACCTTCCAATATTTCATCATGAGCATGCGCTGGAAGTACAAATAAAATAGCTAGAAGAAAACACTTTTGCATGATGAAACCTTATTCCGCTAAACGCCCCATAAAGAGGCAAATAATTGTTGGCTAAAGTAGGCGACGAAGGAGCAAATTGCCATCTGTCATTGTCCCGCTTGAACAGCTTATGTTTTTAATTTCACCGCTGTTCCAAACACCATAATTTCAGATGAACCGTCCATAATTGCACTAGTAGTAAATCGAATACCGACAACTGCATCTGCTCCTTTTTCACGAGCATTTTCAACTAAACGTGAAACGGCTATATCACGTGCATCTGTTAGCATTTCCGTATAACCGCGAATTTCACCACCAACAATACTTTTTAAACCAGCCATAATGTCGCGGCCAATATGCTTGGCTTGAACAACATTGCCAGTAACAATACCCACTATTTCTTCAATCTCTTGACCGGGAATTGATTCGGTAGTCGAATAAATCATAAACCTTCCTTGAAAACATAACACCTCAATAAGAGGGAATTTATAGTTAGCTAAAATGTTGAACGCAGTGAAAACAGCCAACTGTAAATTTTCCTGCTTAATTGCCTTGTTAGGATTTTACTGCACTATTTTTCTTTGTGGCAACAAGATCTAGAATTAAAGTATTGATAAAGAACCATACCAATTGATATCCCAACACCTGCGCCAATAGATAAACCGACTGAAATATTGTTAAAAGCCACACCTAGTGAAATTCCTAGTCCAGTACCTACAGACAAACCACAGCTAAGCATTAATATTGGAATGTTTTTATTTTTACTAACTTTCGAATTCGAATCCATTTTATTTCTCCAGTTGAAAATCACACTCAGTATAGACTAGAAGCCTAACGCCCCAATAAGCGGCAAGAAATTGTTGGCTAAAATTGTGAACGGAGTAAAACAGCCAACTGTTTTTTGTCCGTTTGAACGCCTTGTTATACGTTTTTACACTGCCTAGATTTATAAAGCAACAATGCAAATAAGCCTAACGATACACAACCAAATGCTATACCTATACTAGGTTCGCTTTGCCACAACCATACGAATTCTTTTGAGTTAAACTTAAAGGAAACAGCCATACCCAATGTAACTATTGCTGGAATTAGAAATTTAGGACTATATTTAGATTTCTTTTTTATTTTTATAACTTCTTCCGAAGCACTTACTATCAAATCCTCTATATTTATTTCATAGGCTGCACAAATCGATTGTGCTGACTCTTGAGAAGCAATACCTGACTTCTCTATTCTTTGAATAGTTCTCAGACTTATATCTGCTACTTCAGCTAAATGACTTTGTGTCCAAGCTCTGAGATCTCTTTGTTGCTTTAATTTATCTACGCTTAATTGCATATCCATATTTATTTCCTCACTGATAATAGTTGAGAGCACTATCTCGAAGAAATACCTTTTTTAAAACGTCATGTATGTGACAAACTCTTATTATAGTACGACACAAATGTGACATAAACGTATAACGCCCATATTTAGCGGCAAATAATAGTTGGCTAAAATAGTGAGGAACGAACGACAGCCAACTGTTATTTGTCCGTTTGACTTGCTTGTGAGGTGAAGTTTATTTGTAAATACAAAACCTTAAAGCAAACACTAAATATTAATATAACATTCGCCACTTTAAAAACACAACTGCTAGATTTTGAGCCACAACACAAATAATGAAAAGCCAATTCGCAAGGACATATTGTTTTTAAGTAATGCCAGAAGGCTATATTGGCGAGAGTGACGTAGGATTTGGCGAAACCCACTTAAATCATTTTAAAGAAAACACAAACGCCCTACTTAAATTGGCAAATGCTTTAAACAATAAAAACGAAGTGGCGATTACACCTAACGCCCCATCAAGAGGCTTTTAATTGTTGGCTAAAATGTGAAGCGAGGCGGAACCAGCCAACTTATGTGGACTCCCCCTTGTCAACAACAAAAATAATAACACAAAGAAATAAATGCGTACTTATGTACGAGCTCTACATTGAGAAGCGATCTCTGGCTCTTTGATATTTACGCGAACTAGTTGTCAAATCTGTTAAGCGAGCGCTAAGCTCTCTGTTGGCTACTGACTAAACTAGCTGATTTTTATCTTCGTTTTGCATTTTTGTTGTTTGAACG